>Ga0310696_10001713_pt1 | contig 31131 bp, 37 predicted proteins | sample AusTroGonzalo_MG_4_FD_203885 | JGI IMG/M metagenome (GOLD analysis project Ga0310696, IMG submission 203885) | Bovine rumen microbial communities from tropical cattle in Woodstock, Queensland, Australia - Gonzalo_02 (v2) (version 2) | ecosystem: Host-associated > Mammals > Digestive system >... | reverse complement strand
CCATCAAAGTTCAGGAGCCTTAGGTTGCGTAGCTCCGAGATCCGAAGGCCACAATCGAAGCAGATCCTAATTAGTAGCCATTCAAGGCGATCAGCGAATTTTAGCACCTGTTCTATCTGGTCTTTTGTGTAGTAGACTCGGCGAGGAGGCTGTTCTTTTTGTTTCATGATAAACCTTAGTTTTAGTTTTGGCATTATTACGCCCATATCCTGAAAATATCGAATCATTGCTATCAAAGTTACTAGCCTGCTGTTCACTGTTCTACCAGAGCATCCACGCGCAGTTTGTTCCAAGATCCACTCGTTTACTTGCTGGTTGGTTAGCTCTTCTATACTATTGATTTTGATGCTCTCTAAAAGAGACTTGCACACCCATTTTTTCCCATGAATAGTCTGTTCGCTCATTCGGCGTACATTCTCGCAATACTTGATGTATTCATCTAATTGTTTCTCAAATTTTGTCATAAAACTCCTTATTTAGTTAGAAGGCCGCCTCAGCTTCGGCTCCCTCCCAAGCAAGAAGCTGAGCGCGGCCGAGATTAAATTTTTCAAAAAGATTTTTGCCAAAGCCTACTATTATATTTGTATTATTGTTTTATGGATGTATCAAATGTGTTACATTTACCAGGGGTAGCTAAATGTATCAAATATGTTACATTTATTGGCCATTTTTGGCACTTTCCCACATAGTTTTGCACATAGTTTTCCACAAGTAAGGTCTTGACAAACAAAAACAGAGGCATCTCCCAATACCTCCATTTTGTATTGTTGTATTTTCTACAACATCCTAATTATGGCAGGCTCGCCATAATTTGCACCTAAGTTATTTTGAACCCGATCCACGTGCTCCTCCCACGAGCAACCCTATCGACAACGATCAATCCCTTGTCTTCTAATTTCTTATTATATCGCCATATCTTCATACGGTCTGCTTTTAGATCCTTTTCAAACACTTTAGACGATACTCGCGTAAACCCTTTTTTATCTTGAACGAGGCGATTTGAATAATCTTTAAGGATGGCGTAATAATAGGCCAAAGCCCAATCCCCATCTACCTTGTCCAAGTCTCGCTTATCGAACCATGGACGGGACAATTTGTTTCGCACCCGCAAAATACCTCCTTTGTGCTTAATGAGGGCGCTTTAAGAAAGCTTTACCCTCCCACAAAATGTAGGAGGGTACGAAACTTCAAAACTCAGTATGCTCACATTATATCGCAGATAGCTAAATTTGTCAATAATAACAGGGGTGGAGTGCTCTGATTCAAGCACGTAATGTTGTAGACGGCTCAATCGGCTCCGATAAGATAGATTTTTCTTCGATTGGCGATATGACACAGTTTCTTTCGAACAACACATCAATAGACAACTACTCATACACCGTGCCTAATGATTATAAGCTTGCATATGCAGTTGTTTACATAGACTCAGGAACCAACCAATCACATAAAGTCGGGATCAATAGCGCTGGTAATGTCGGGTATAAACTATCGAGCACCCGTTCAACATTTGCATTGATCGTAAAGGGTGGTGATAAAATTATGGTCACAAAAGAGAGTGGCTCAGGGAGTGTGCCATGGCACGTGGGCTATATTAGGAAATTATTTTAGCTAGTCTTTGTATAATAAATAGTTACTGCACAAGACACATTAGTTAGACCAGAATTGATAAACATATCGTTAGCTGTGCATCGAACGGTCAACCAATTACTACTATCGTAATAGAATGGAATCGCCCAGTACTGCCCAAGCGAACCATTGAAAAGGTCGCCCTCGACCTTTAGAAGAGCATTAAAGTCCGATATCCCATGTGGGACTGTCTTTGTCACTCCTGAAGTTCCACTTGTGGTAATAACGAAGGTCTTTTTGTATATGTGCCCACCACTTACCCAAGTAAACCCAGTATCTTGTTCGGTCATAGAATAGTCGCCCACCTCTGGCGCCATATTACGTGCTTGAATCAAACCATTTTATCATCACGAATATGGTATAATGTTTGTATGGAAATAGCGTTTTTAGTTGTGTGCGTAATAAGCAGTATGGTAATTGCTATAGGTATAGGGTTTGCTCTAGGTAAGGTAAAAAAACTAGATAAAATGCCTGACTGGACTACGGAACTACTTTGTGCAATTCTTGCAATAGCTGGGCTATTCGCTGGCTTTTGGTTCGCCGATGCGTACAAGCAGTACATAATCGACCAAACACAAGAAAATCAGTACGAGCGATGCGTAGAGCTACTCAACAGCTAATCAAAAATCCACCAGAAATGGTGGACTTTTTGGCGAGTACCTCCTCCTCGTTCACTCTATTATAGCATCAGTTGCCTATTTTAGTCTCAATTTTGACGATTGCTTTTTCAATCTCTTCAAAGCGTTTGGCGTAGCCATTATGCTCGTCGAGCTTCTTCTCTTGCCTAATCTGGTTCTCTTCAATTCTGTCTAGTCTATCGCTTGTCTTCTGGTCTCTTACAGCATCTTTGATATCCTGCTCGGCGGCTTTTCTGTTCGAGATAATCGCTTGACCGATGATGGCAAAAATGCCAGTTATTACTGGAGCTACTACGTAGGCTAATAGATCGACGTTCATAACACCCTCCTAAGAGGAATGCCACCTAACCCGATTACTAGGTGGCAATGGCTTATGTTTTGGCTAAATGTTTGTTTACTGCGAGAATTTAGTAGAGTTTTAGGTGTGTTATTCGTTTTACCAGATGAATGTTCTAATCGGGCCCACATCATATCGCTACTACTCCGCCCTGTACTCAATGGTGTCGCCAGCGAATAAGCCAACACCGTTAGCTGATGCCCACCCGTCATAGACGGTAAGATGTACTTTAAATGTTGTAGAGTACCAGTGGCGCGCGTATTCATTCATAGCCTCGCCCCACTTGATTTCGCCTTTGCAGGTTTTCATAATTTTACCGAGTGTATCGCCTTTTTTGACGTTCCAGACTTTGCATTGATCTACAACTGGAGCTGGGGTTGGTTCTGGTTTCGGTTCTGGTTTGATGTAAGACTTTGGCCGATAACCGCCAATAAGGTTTTTAATGCTGATATTGATGATGTTTGTAGCAGATCCACCTACACCTTGTCCACACGAGTGCCCACCTTGGTTTTCACCTAAAAGAGCTACATATCCGTTTACTACTGGACCTAGCGCCATACCTACGTGGCCATATTGTCCACCGTCAAAGACCAGCCAGTCACCAGATTGGATATTGTTGTTACCCCAAAAGATTACAAAATCATCACCAGCGTTTTGTTCTGCGCAATTCATCATGCCTTTGGCCATACCAGTTCCACAGGTAGATACATCTCTACCAGCGTACGAGAACCAATAGGATCGTGCCAAGCTAACACATTGTGCGCCGTAGCGGTTGTTCGCTATTACGCACTTGCCTAGAGTGGCATTTTTAAAAGCTTCTGGAGTAGAGGTGTCAAATGTTTCAATCACAGCACCTAGGTCTTCATACTCGCCTTCAGCAGCGGATAACCCAGTAGTCTCATCCTCAAATAGTCCACCGTCCACCTCTTCAACGGTTTTTATCTCTTCACCATTAATTTCTTCTACTTCAATAATTTCGCCCATATCGTCTTCGACTGTGGCTGGTAATTGTTCTTCGGAGAATTGGATTTCGGCCTTAAACCCTTCGCCCTCAATATCTTGTATGCTAATGTTTGTTGTAATGCCGACAGTGCCAGCGATTAGCGCAACGATCAAGACCGCGATTGCACTAAGTAACGTTTTAGTTTTCTTACTCATTATTGCCTCCTTTTGGCATTACTTGATAGTCTAATAATCCCCATACATAGAGACATAAAGCAAGAATAAAAGGCTTGCGCTACGTTCCGAATGAAAAATACAATGAAAATGCAGAGGTTGCCGTAGTGAAAGCTAAGACCAGCAGCACGACAGCCAAAACCGTACCCTAGGTTTACTTGAAGTAAGAGAAACGCTAGGTTAGTCCGACTGGAAGGCCCCAGCAGACGTACTAACTTAAAAATGGAGTTTCAATTATGGCACAAGCAATTTATGCCGCACCGCTAGTGGATGGAAGAGATTATCGCTGGTGGGTAGGGCAAGATAATAACGTATGGGCAAATATCGAAGGCCGCGGGGTGATGAATCTCGGACAAGCTTCGGGCGTTTACAAAAACAGAGCGCAAAATCAAGGCCTTGATGCTAGTAAGTATATCGACGATCCAAACAAACCAGCTACAAATGCGTCTGACGACGCATATTACTACAGTGGTCGAGGTAGCTCAGGCTCAAGCTCTGGTTCTTCCTATAATGCTGAAGAAGAGGCCAGAAAAGCCAATATGCGTAGCATCTACGACCGACAAATTGGTGACATCAACAGCAACATCGACTCTTTACAAGGACAATTAGATAATGAGTTGGCTGGCGTCAAAAACGAGTACAACACTTATAAAAACGAACAGCAGTCGACTTATAATGCTAACAAGAACGATTATGACAAAAATACCTTACAAAATCGTCAGAACCTACGCACAAATAGGAATGACATTACAGATCGTGCTTCTACTGGCCTTCGTAGTTTGCTCCGTATTTTAGGGGCTATGGGCGCTGGCGGTGGTTCTGAGGCTCGCTATGAAGTACCTCGTATGGTGACGGACCAAGCTAATGCAGAGTTCAACAATGCTGGCCAAACTTATGCTCAAAACCAACAAAATCTTGATACAGACTGGGGTAACTACAACAACCAATTCGAAAATGACAAAAAGAAACTAGAAGACTGGTACAACGGCCAAGTTAAATCTAAAAAACAAGAAAGCGAGCAAAGAAAGCAGTCTCTGTTGTCCGACCTCGTTACAGCCTATGGCAACCGTGCTCAATACGGTGGTGACTATGGCAATAACATCAATGATGTTTACAACCGCATTGCTGAATCACGCAACAGAATCAACGAGCTTGGTAAATTCACGCCGACCAAATACACTGGTATGACAGCGGTCTACAATGCGCCAGAGTTGTCAAACTATGACACCAGTAAAACAAATCTAACTACTGAGGTGGTAGACTCTAATACTAGCGCTACTTCGCCACTTCTAGTAGCTTTGCAAGGATTAACTAAGAAAAAGAACACAAGCCCATATTCTAACAGATTGGAGGCTTAATCATGGCTAATTTGCTCAGCTGGTCTGGAGGTTTATCACTCCAGAAGAAAAAGAATGAAAACCAACTTAGCGGAGGTTCAACAATATCTTCTTTGCGCAATCCGTTTCAGATAGCTCAAACAATAAATAATCAGATTCGCGCCAATAAGGTCAATGGTTTTCAATCTTCTAACAACACTGGCAGTAGCACGAGTAATAACTCCTTCCAGCAACAAAACTTCCAACAACAAAACGACTTCCAGGCGCAACAAGCCGAGCAACAGCGTCGTCAACAAGAAGAACAGAGACGCCAACAAATTGAACGGATGCGCCAGGAGCAAGAACAACGCCAACAGCAAGAGCGCGAAAAACAGCTCCAGCAACAGCAGGCTCAGCAACAAAAACAACAACAACTTTTGAATTCTAGCCTCGGTAGAACTTTAGGAGATCGTAGAGCTGGCTTAGTGAATGATACAGTCAAAACAAGCAATCGGGGTGGTTTGCTCGGCACTCTTGGAGCTCAAAACAACCTAGATAGGCGCCTAAACCCAGTAAAAACCGAGAGCGACAAGAGCTACGATAAATGGCTCAGTACCACTAGTATGGATGATTTATCTAAAGAGTTAGACAAGGCTAGGGCCGATAACAATACAGACTGGATTAGGAGAATACAGCAATACTCTGGTAAAAGTACAAATGATATTGATGTTTACAAGAAACAGGTAGGAGCGCAGAATAGTGAGCTAAATCTTAGCCGTTCTGCCGCTACAGACCTTCGCAACGTCAATGATACTAAGACATACGATAATATCGACGTAAACGATAGTAATAACGTAAGATATTTTAGCCGTCAAAACCTCCTCAAAAAGACTCTTAAATCAGCGCTGGGCGACAATGCGGATGTTAGTGGTATGAGCTACCACGATGTAATCAACGCTTATAACAACGCTTCTGGCGATCAACAGGCAGACATTAAGAAAGCTATTGCAGACGAAATAGTCGACCAGAAGAAATATGCAAAACAAGGCAATCAAGAATCACTGAAATCAATCAGCTACTTGGCTGATCTAAATGCTCTCTTGAACCAGTATGGCAATGAAAAAGGTAAAAGCTTCGGTAAGCAAGTTGGTGACTGGTTATCTACTGGTGGCTTTGTTGGTAATATCGGTGGCAATGCGCTAACTGAAGCGCTTGGTAATATCACTGGCACCGAAGACGATACAAAAGCCTATCTAGAGAAGCAGCAGAACACGAGAGATGATTTAGGCGTAGTGGGTGCAGCAGACGCAGCGTTGACTGGGATAGCAAATACTGGGTTAAACCTCGGTACTGGTGGGTGGTATGGTCTAGCGAATGCTGGGGTAAATACCGCAAATACAATTTCTGGTTTAGATGATAAAGTGCTAGATTTTGATGATTATGGCCAAGCTTCTCTTCGTGATAAAGAGACTGGCGAAAAGATCTCGGAGTTGGGTAGCACAGCTTTGAACGATGCCTTTGCAATAGCTGGTAAAGTTGGTGTTGGCCCTGGGCTCGGTAGAGGTTCCCTAAAAGACATCGCTAAATACGCCTGGCAAGAGCCTCTATGGGCTGGCGGTACTACTATGATACAGGAAGGCTTAGGCAACCTAGGTAAAGGTAAAGAGTTTGGTGACTATGATTGGGGTAAAGTAGGCCAAAGCTTTGCAGCTAACCTTGGCCAAGATATTGGTATGGACTTATTCAACCTCGGTAGGGGCAGGGCTCAAATGAAAGTCGCCTCGCAAGAAGCCGAAAATAACCTCCAAAAGAATATCCAAAGCCAAAGCGACAACAATATCCGTAGTCTAGACGACGGCACGATGGTGAAGGTCAACGATGATGGCACAGTTTCAAAACTATCCGACGCTGAATTAGCTGGGGTAATTAGGCAAACAAGTGGTGCTAAAGATAACAATATGGATGGGATCTTGTCACGAAGATCTGACAACGACGGAGACGGAATGGTCGATAGGCGATCTAGAGTCAAAGCTGGGTTAGACGAACTGGGGCGAGCGATAACTGGGCAAAACCGACGACTTGCTATGGCTGGAGCAGGTGCGGAATATGATGGCGCAGGGAGAATGGGCGATAATAGCGATTCTATTATTAACAAAAATATGGTTTCGAAAGCTTCTGCATACAAAAATCCAGATGGGACGATTGGTCTAGATGGTGAGCCAAGGCGCTGGAACCAAAGTAATGAATCTTTGACTGAGTACAGAGGAAAATTGGCCGATGATATTGTAAAAAACCATAGTAGCGAAGACAATATCAAAGTTCCTGGGAGAAAAAATAAAGTTGGAATCAATGCCGAATCGGCTGGCAAAATAACTAGCGGTGGTGGTCCAGATGTCTTGGGGAAACGTAGCGAACTAATAGGTGATAAGTTTGACTATCTTAAATACGCAGAGAAGATAGGAAATGAGCAAGATTATAAAGGAAAGCATAGTTTTGCTAATGATTGGGATGAGTATGTAACTAAGAATGTAAAATTCAGCAATGGCGATATTGCCGATGTGCGCAATAAAATTGCAAATAACACCGAAGGTAAAGGTAATCTATACACGGCTGATTACGACATAACAAAAAATGGAAGCTCCGATAAAGAGCCGACTTCAGGACGAAAATCCCTAGTCGGTAGTGGAGCTTCCACTAAATCTAGTGTATCACAAAATGGCGAAAATGTCAATAATAGCGTAACTAGAATAGCCGATTTAGGTTCTGATATATCTAAAGAAGTCGGTAGTAAGGCGAAAAAAGTAGCCAAAAAAGCCTCTGATATTGCTAATGAACACCCACTGGGCGGAACGACTAAACTTGTTGACTCCCTAGAGCCAGAAGGCGGTGGCACAGAAAGAAGGAAGGTTTTGAACACATCTGGTCTAGAAGATCCAGTCAAAGATGCCCTAAAGAGTGGCCAGAAGATGACTACTCAAGAATTCTTTAAGGCTAATAATATCGAGTCCAACGATCTAGCCGCGCTTAAACAAAACTATCCAAACGAGGTGGCAGCCGCACAAAAACTAATTAAAGCTGGTGTAACCCCAGAGACCTTCAACAGTAAAGTATTCAATAGCGATGGCTCTCGCAAATCTGCATATAAGGGGCAAGAAATCCCTCCAATGCGCGCAATCTTTGAGATGGCCTACAACTACAACAAAGTAACTGATGTAGGCTCTACAAAAGACCAAAAGAAAGCGAATATCTTTAGTAGTGACAGTATCAAAGAAAATACCATGGGCGAAAGTAGCCTCGCAAAGAATACAAGCAAAAATCAAGCCTTCTCAGAGGAAGTTAGGAATAGGCTAGCAAATGATCCAGTCGAATATAAACCAACTACTAATGAAGAACGACTAGCTAGAGCTAATGAGATTCTAAGTTCTAGGAGCTTTGACGAGGTAGATAGCTACTTAAGAGACAACTACTTTAACACTGCAGATAAAAACCGTAATAGTGGCGACACAGTGCTTGCTGGCGAGTTTGCTAAGATGCTCGATGCAGATGGCCAATATGGACGCGCAACCGAGATAGTGCAGAAGATGTCTGAAATCGCTACGAAACAAGGCCAGCAAATCCAAGCCTTGTCTATCATGGCTAACCGTAGCCCAGAAGGTATTGCTAACATGGCCCAGACTGCCATCCAAAAAGGTGGTGGTAAAGTAGACGCTGAGGTTAGAAAGCAAATCGTATCCAATACTCAAGAAATAGGCAAAATTAGAGCAAAGATGGCCGAGCTCAACACCGAGAATGGCGACATCTCTTATAAGATTATGAATGGTGAGGGCGACTTGCCAGCTCTTCGTAAAAGACAAATGGAAATCGGCCAAGAATATAGGACTTGCCTCGACCAAGAAGGACGTAGCTTTGCACAACTATCTGAAACAGTAAGCAACAATAGCCCAAGAGATAAGTCTATCTTTGGTTCCGTATGGCGCGCAGGGTTACTCTCTGGACCGAGAACGCACGTAGGTAACGCAGTATCTAACACCTTCCAGAACGCCCTCAACGCTGGTGCCGATAGAATCGCGGCTGGCCTAGACTGGGCACGAACTAAAATCACTGGCGGTGAACGAGAAGTCGTAGCAAGTGCTGGTGGACGTGGTAAAGGCCTCAAACGTGGCTTAAGTGCTGCTGGCGAGGTAATGAAGACTGGTACTAACCTCTGGGAAGGTACAGAAAAAGTAACTTCTGGCCAAGGAGCTAACGCCTGGGGATACGGTGGCGAGCTTGAATTCAAAAACAAAATCGCTGATACGATGGTGGCTAAACCTACGAACTATGTCTTTAGAGCTATGAGCGCAGGCGACCTTCCGTTCCGCTACTCAGCCTTCGAGAACGCTATTAGAACTGAAGCCAAACGACAAGGCATGAACCAGGGTTATAAGGGCCAAGCTCTTCAAGACTACATCAATAGCAGAGTAGCCACTCCAGATCCTGATTTACAAGCTTACGGCATCAAGAAGGGTAATGAGTCCGTATACGACGCAGATACCTTCTTATCACGCACAATGTCGTCATTAGACAAGCAGATAAACAAAATCGACAACAAACGTGGTAGGCAGATAGCAAGAGGCGCTAAAACCTTAATTGCGCCTTTCGTGAAGGTGCCGAGTAAGGTGTTGTCCACCGCTGTTGACTACTCCCCAGTAGGCGCAGTGCAGGCAGTAGTGAAAAAGGTTGGTGGTTCTAAAAACTATTCTGTAGGACAGTTTGAGACCGACCTCGCTAAATCTGGCCTAGGCTCTACCGCATTTGTCGGGTTAGGTTATGCCCTGTCGTCAGCTGGACTCCTAACTGGTGGATACCCAGAGGAACAAAAAGAGAGAGACCGTTGGAAAGCTGAAGGCATTGAGCCAAACAGTGTAAAAATTGGTGACAAGTATGTTTCGCTTAACTACTTAGGCCCTGCAGCTATCTTGATGGGTATGGGCGCAGGTGTACAAAAGAGACAAGAAAAAGGCCAAGATCCGTTTACTATCTCTGTTGGTGCTGTAGGTGATACCTTCAATGCCTTCTTCGAGCAATCCTACGTACAAGGCTTGAACAACGCAATCAACGCAGTCAAAGATAGCCAAAGATACGGCGAAAGTTTCGCAAACAGCTTAGCAAGAGGTTTAGTGCCTAACATACTAAGACAAACTGCCGTAGCGACAGACGATAAGCAAAGACAAGTCGACAACCCTCTCGAAGCTATTACTTCTGGTATTCCTGGCCTATCAAAGACACTAGACGCCAAAGTAGACGTCTATGGCCGAGAAATCGAGAACAAACAGACTCTACCACTCGGACAAATGTGGGATGCTCTAAAGATTAGCAATTCTAGAGAGACAAACGATGTAATAGACGAAGTAAGCAGGCTGCACAGTGTAGATCCAAGCAACAAAGACTTGCAGGTAACACCTCCGCAAGCGCAAAGTTCCGTATCTGTAAACGGAGTAAACGTCAAATTGACAGACAACCAGAAGTCTCAACTACAAAAAGACATCGGCGCAGCTGCACTTGAAGGTATGCAACAAGTTATAAATTCGTCACAATACCAAAGCTTATCTGATGAAGAAAAAGCCTCAGCCCTGAATAAAGCACGAGAAAACGCTCAGAAACAAGTTAGAAAGCAGTTTATCGAGGCTAACAACATAACTGCAGACAATAACCCTGGGACAAGAGAAAGTGGGGGCTCTGCGAGTGGTGACTTCGCAAGCAAAGCTATCACTAGTGCAACAGCTAATACCGAAGGCAAGAGCGCTATTGTCGCAAATAATTCCCTAGAAAAGTCCAGCAAAGACATCCTCGATAAATACAACTCAATGTCTAAAGAAGATTGGAACGACTACCTCTATGGTAGTAGTGCCGAATCTGCAGCAGCTGAGTACAACCTAGCTAAAGCTAAGTATGAGAATAGCCTCGCTAACAATGAGTTAAACGATGCACAAAAAGTAAAGAAAGAAAAAGAACTCAGAAAACTCAATGTGTCTAAGGATTGGGAGAAGAAATATCGCGACGCCTACTCACTTGCTGGCAGTAAATCAGATATGCAAGAATTCCTGAACGATCTAGACGATCAGACCAGAGCTGAGACTGTGGGTATCCTCAATGGCCTCAACCGCGCTATGTACGAAGCTGGCGTGATTCAAGCTTCTACTTATAAGTCACGATCTAACGCCATCAATGGTACCACTACAGCCAAGAGCAGTGGTCGCAAAAAGAGCTCTGGTGGTAAGTCTGGTAAATCTGGCGACGATGGTATGAGCTCAGCAGAAGCCTCAGCGCTTGCAAGTCTAGCAAAGACAATGGTGAAAAATACCAACACAGCGAAGGCATCTACTCCTAAAGCTCCAGAAACAAAGCGTAAAATGACCAAGACTAAATCTAGTAGCAATAAGACAGGGCTTAGATCTTACTCTACTAATTTAGCCAAGAAAGCAACAGTAACTAAAGGGGCTAAGAGAAGTATAGCCTAAGGAAAGGAGAAAAATGGCAAAAAATCTTAAGATAATCAGAGGAAACACACAGATCGTAAGGTTGACAGTGTTGGACGCTGAAGCGGCTCAAGCTGTACAGCCTACAGATACGATCTACTTCACCGCTAAACCGAAGTACGATGATGATTCAACAGATTCGTCAGCAGTGATTACTAAGACCATGAATGCCAGCGACGTTCTAGACACTACGACTGGGGTGGTAACATTCAAATTGACAGCATCAGAAACCAATGTCACACCAGCAAAATATGTCTACGATCTAGTGCTAAGGCAAGCTGATTACGACCGCATAACACTGCTAGACGGTAAACTAACTATTAAGCCAGCGACAACGCTAAGAGGGTTCTAAATGATAGATGAAGAGATAAACTTAGACAGCATAAACATAGAAGCCGACGTAATGTCTGGCCCTAGCGTCGAGTCGTCTATCTCAACTGGGATGAATATCACTGATGTTGGAATTGGTGGGCCTAGAGGCGAAAAAGGCGACAAAGGCGATACAGGCTCTCAAGGTGCTACTGGTGCTACTGGACCGCAAGGCCCGCAAGGTGCTAAAGGTGACAAGGGGGACAAAGGAGATAAGGGCGACAAGGGTGACACAGGCGCGCAAGGCCCACAAGGTGAAAAAGGTGTCAAAGGAGACCAGGGCATCCAAGGGCCAAAAGGTGATACTGGTTCTCAAGGCCCACAGGGCGAAAAGGGTGATAAGGGGGATACTGGAGCTACTGGCCCAGCCAACACATTGTCTATCGGTACTGTAACGAGTGGAGCTACCGCTTCTGCAACCATTACTGGCACTTCTCCTAACCAGACCTTGAACTTGACTCTACCAAAAGGTGATAAAGGCGATAAGGGCGACAAAGGCGCTACAGGTGACACGGGAGCATCAGGAGCTGCTGCTACCATAGCTGCTGGAACTACTACTACTCTTTCGGCTGGTTCAAGCGCTACAGTAACGAATTCAGGTACGTCATCTGCTGCTGTTTTCGATTTTGGGATACCTCAAGGAGCTAAGGGGGATACGGGGGCTACAGGATCAGCAGCAACGATTGCTGTTGGTACTACTACGACTCTTCCAGCTGGATCTAGCGCAACTGTCACCAACTCTGGCACAAGCTCAGCTGCAGTATTTAATTTCGGGATCCCACGAGGCTCAGATAGCTCTTATACCCTTCCCCCAGCCACTACTAGTACATTAGGTGGGGTAATTGTAGGGACCAATCTATCGGTCCAGAATGACGGCACTTTATCGGCTACTGATACGACCTACAGCGAGGCTACAACCTCTACGGCAGGCCTTATGAGTGCAGCAGACAAAACGAAAATGGACGGATTGGCAACAGTCGCTTCAACAGGTGCTTATTCTGACCTTAGTGGTACTCCAACGATCCCAACGGTGAACAATGCTAAACTGACTATCAAGAGGAATGGTACGACAGTTAAAAGCTTTACCGCCAATGCCTCCTCAAATGTGACTGCCGATATTACGGTTCCAACCAAGACTAGCGATCTAAGCAATGATTCTGGCTTTATCACTGGCGTAGCTTGGGGTGATGTGACTGGTAAGCCCACGTTTGCGACCGTGGCAACTTCTGGCTCTTATAGTGACCTTTCGAACAAACCTACTATCCCGACAGTCAATAATTCGACTATTACTGTGACGAATAATGGCAAAACAGTTGGGACTTTCACGACAAATGCTTCTTCGGCCGTAACGATAGCCTTAAAAACTCAACATACATCATGGGGGGCATATCATGAGTTATAGAAAAATTAACAACAAAGGAGGTAATAGATGACTCTACAAGAGTTGATTAATGCTGTTATGCTCAAGGCTACGGGTAAGCCGACAATCCTTGACAGAAACAACACAAAATGGGAGAAGATTCGCGGAATTGCGAACTACTACCAGAATGCCTGGCTAAACGAGCCTGGCGTACATTGGAATTCACGATACGAGAGAGCGCGCCAGATAGGTACTATCTCGAACTCAGAAGAATATAGCCTAGACGACGATATTATGGAAATATCTACGGCAAAAGGCGATAACATCTATGTTCAGACTAATGAAGGCGGCAAAGTGCCATTCCAACTCGTCAATTATAACGATTTAAAGAACTTCCCGACTGGCAACTACTGCGCTAAATTGGGCCAAAGCTTAGTGTTCAACAATCGCTTCGCAGATGACGATCCGTGCTATGGTGGCAAACTATTCGCGCCAGTGTATACTTCCCTCGAAGAGCTAGAAAGTGCGGATGACGATATACTAGTGGACAACCCAGAATGGCTAGTTACTATGACTGCAGCGGAATATATCCGAAACGATATAGTAAAACAAAATCAGTACGGCAACCTGGTCGCAGAAGCTAACAACTTGATGACTTCCATGATCAGAAATAACCGTGCTGGACAAGTACGCCACGTAAGAGGGGGTTGGCGAAACGGAGGAGGAATGAACTATGATTAATCCACCAAAAGCTACTAAAGCACCAGATATTAAACGAAAATCTATCTTAGACTGGTCTGTCGGTACTGTAACTGACTATGATTCTCGTAGAATCGTTGAGGATGCTCTAAAATCGTCCTCTAATATGGTGCTAGAGCAAAATGGTGTGATTCGTCCGCGTCCGTCACTCGTAGAATATGGGCCACAGCCAGATGGTGAAATTTTAGGTGAACTATTTGAATGTAAGGTCGTATCTGGCACAACTTCCACCTTCTACCTAGTGTCTATGCAGACAGACGGGACTAATTCTTACATTTACTACTGTAAAGGTGAAGATATTTTATGGACAAAGATAACTACAAAAACTTATGATAAGGCTGCACCAGCTCACTTTGTGCAAGTGGGCGAGAAAGTCTTAGTCATGAATGGCGTAGATGCCTTGTCATATATCGACTTAGCTACTTGGACGATAACATCATTCACAAAACTAACCGATCCAGCAACTCCATCAGCGGTTGCAACTGGCCTCTCTGGCTCTGGGTTCGTAGTTTACTACGCTGTAACCGCTAACTCATCTGTCGGCGAAACTGCCGCAAGCACAGCAGCATCTGTGACTATCGGGACAGATAGAGACGAGTGGGATCCTGCTACTCAATATGTGACTGTAAGCTGGACGGCCGTATCGAATGCTACTGGTTACAATGTGTATATGGGCACGACTACAGATGGTGACGGCAACCCTAAAATGTATCTTATCAAAGCCAATGTCGATCCAACGGTTCTATCATTCAAAGATAACGGCTCATACGCTGTAGATATTAGCCGACCTTCCCCATACACAAACTCTACCGAAGGACCAAAAGTAACGCGCGGTACAGTCGTGAATGGCCGTGTATGGCTAGTCGGCGACGTAGACAACCCTTACTATGTCTGGCATGGTGGTGATTATGGCCACGAGATCGACTTTTCGCCAGATGGTTACGGTGGTGGTTACACTACGGTAGCTTCTGGTACAAAGGAAGTGCCTATCGCTGTAATGCCGTTTAGACGAGGCCAGGGCGACTCAACAGTGGTAGTCTTAACTCAAGGATCTAATGGTTCTGGCCGTAGGTTTCAGATTAGTTACTCCACAGTGGAATATGGAGGTGAACAAAGAGTTGTCTGGTCGCCAACAGAAGACTCTGGGCGCGATGGCACGGACAGCCCAGATGCAGTGGTGGTTTACAATAACTCACTGTTTTACCCATCAAGAGACGGGTTTAAAACGACTGGTACAATGCCTTCGCTACAGAACGTGCTATCTACTAGAACTATCTCAACAACAATCCGCGACCAAGTAGCCCTCCTCAAGAGTTCTGCTATGAATAAAGCCGTAGGACTTGCTTATGAAGGTAAGATTTACTGGGCTTTGCCAGTTGGTGACACTGACAATAACCGTGTTTGGGTATACTATCCAGATCAAAAGGGCGCATGGATGACTTCTTGGTACCTAGATGTCAAATGGATGACTCTGTACAACGACAATGGTGGAAATACGCACTTCCTGCTTTACTGTAGCAATGGCAAAATTTACGAATTGGACCGTGCTACTGCAACATCTGACGATGGTGAACCGTTTGAGACGGATCTAAGCTCTGGTATGGTGCAATTCTCAAAGGACGGCCGAGAGTGGGCAAGATTGATTCAGATTGTCTTTACCTTCCTCAAACCAAAAGGTGAAATTGCCATCGAAGTAGAAGCTATGACAGAAGATGGAGCCATGAAGTACAAACAGACACTTCTTCCTAATGAGGCATACTCTGCTAGAGGTTGGAGTGAGGTTATCAACACCTCGCCTAGACTGATAGCATGGAGTAAGCCTGGTGATCCACAAGAATCTTCTCAAGAATACGTGGATGCGATTGTCGAAATTGACGAAGATATACAGTGGTTTACCTATGCAATCCATACTGTGAAATCTGGAACAGATTATAAGATCTCATCGGTCGTGGCGGAGCACGTACCGATAGGAATAAAAGATTTAAGCTGATAAGAAAGGAGAACAAAATATGTCAGCAACAATATCAGATTATTTTAACAAAGCCAGCAACATGGGTGGTAGCTACCCAGCTGTTGCTACAGTGACGGCTGCGCGTTCAACTGGTGGATCAACCTTAAGTTGTGATGATCTATCTAGCTGGGCCACAGATACGCCAGTACATTTCTCGACCTTCAAAGTTAATGCGGATGGCACGATTGATACGGCTACCCAAACTGACTGGAAAGGCATCGTAAACGGTAATACAATCACAGATATGACCAGATTGGCTGGCGCTGCCGACTCTGGTAACGCTTCTGGTGATAGAGTAGAGCTTAACCCGACTGTAGGTTGGCTAGATGACCTTATCACTGGTATTCTAGTATCTCACAAGCAAAATGGGGCGCTCAAAGACAATGCAGTCACTGAAAGCTCGATTGCTACTGGGGCCGTAACAAACACTAAACTAGGCGATGGTTCAGTCACTTCAGCTAAAATCGGAACAGGGGCGATTAGCTCGTACGACAAAATCGGCGATGATGTGATTCAAGCACGTAATCTCGTGCCAGCTATAGGCGACTACTCCACCTCTGAACAAGATACTGGATTTACTTGGATTGACGGTAAGCATATCTATAAAAAAACTATTTACATAGGCTCATTATTAAACAATGGTACAAAAACCGTAGCACACGGCATCAGTAATTTATCAAGAGTTATCAAAATCGAAGGGTATTCTTATCGATCTAGTGACCACTATATGTTCCCGCTACCATTGGTCTATGCTTCCGAAATAAAAGCACAGATATGCGTGTTAGCTAGTGACACAAATGTTTTTGTTATCACTGGTAGCGATAGAACCAACTGTTCAGACACACACATTACGCTTTACTACATAAAAACTAGCTAATATATCTGACTGATATTCATACTAACTATCAAGTTTCCAGTCCAGTTTTGGTTTTTACCTTGTGTTTTAACCACGTCGCCAGCTTCTAGCCATTTAACTAAACAGGTGTCACCTTCTGCGAAGTTATTACCAGACCAGGCCGTAACCGACCATCTCCCAAGATTAACTATTGAAGTGCCATTGACTAGTATTCTTGCCTCGCCCCTTGCTTTTGTAGTGGTAGATCCATTTGAAAGTGATAGTCTGAAGAAGTAAAAACCAGAGGTATCTATTGTATGAGTATTATAATCAGTCCAAGTATTACCAACGGATTTTGTAGATGAGTACGTTGTTTCGGCCACCGTTTTACCAGGAAATGTTGTAGTGTCAACATTACGTGCTTGAATCAAAATGCGACAAATGTTGCATAAACAGAGGTAAAAGCCCCTCAAACAAGGGGCTTTTTATTGAATTCGCGCACTATTTCGAGCTGTTTTCTCAAGGCATCGGCCGTTGGTTGTGATGCACAATCAAACAATGCAATCAGCACTAATAATCTTTTCTCGAATGGATCCTTGTCGGATATTCCACCTTTATCCTCTAAATACTGCAGGTGCCATAAGGCCGCTTTTGCGTCCATTTCTCTTGGTACTGGTATTTCTACCATACTTTGATGAATGAAGTAGTGAAGAGTATTGCGAGGAATGTAGATTTTGCAGTAGTGGTGATCGCGGAGTCGACGTATTGAGCCTTGAGTCCATTTGTTCTTCTGCCACAAGATATGGTGGCAATCCTTAATGTACGGGCATTCTATCCTTCTGTTCTTTGGCTTTTTACGGCGCTTGTAGCGCTTCTTCTTTTTAGACACTTCACTCACCCCCTTACCAAGTTGAAGCCTATTCAAAACGCTTAAAACCACTAATTCAGCTATTTTGTACGCGAATTTATAATGTTCGCTATAGCCTCTAAAGCTGTAGGCTCTGGACCTGGAGAGCTACCAATCCTAAGCTCTCCTAAATGGAAGGTCCAGGGCTCACGGCTCTAGAAGGCCGCCCGAATAGACGGCCAACTAGATAGTCTGCTTGACTAGGCGCTTGTGGTGCCAGTAATCGAAGCAACGCCAAGTTTCTTAGCATCGAGCACGAAGGTGTCGAAGATGAAATGGCCACGAAGAACTGCACCGTCGACATTCTCAGAATCTTCGATGATGTCAGTTTTGTGGATTTGGCGAGCACCAAGAACAGCTTTCTTCTGCCAGATGACAGCGAGAGTGTTAGCTGGGAAGTAGGTGGAAGGCACCTTGATTACTGCCATACCATCCAATTCGCCAACATAGCCACGAGGAACGAGTTTATCGTTGTAGCCAGTGACATAAACACCAGTGGTGATGTCACCTTTGATTTTGTTGTAGAAAGCAGGAGTGACGAACATCACGCGATCTGCGATAGGAGCCTTAGCTTCATCCAAGAAAGCGCTAGCTTCCAACACAGCTTCGTAAGCCTTGCCACTACCAGCAGTATAAGCTACAGCTTGGTTGTTGGTAGAAGCAGCAGTAGCTGCAGTTGCGATACGGTCAGCATCGATTGCAGGGATTACCTTCTCGTCCATTTCAGCACGAAGAACTTGCCCAGCTTTTTTAGCAAGAGCGCCCTGTTCGTAGTTACCGCGGTCAATCGCGATTTTGAAACACTTGTCATTACCTAATTGGTAGGTAGCGATAGTGTCTTGAAGTTCAGCATTACCACCGAAGCGATCGCCAGTTGAGGTACGATCGTAGTTCGATAGGTCTACTGTGGTTGGGGTGTAAACATTGATAGTCTTGACTCCATCGAAGTCATAATCAGCGTTCACGAATTTATCAGTATAAGAGCCATGTGCAAACGCGAGGTCCATCTTGCTCGAATACTTGTCTGCTAAGTGTACAGTCATTTTGAAATTCCTTTCGTTTGTTAGTTAATTGGTTGAAAAGCAACTAACCATTCATGAACCCAGCAAGGAAGGCATCATCCTCATCTTTAGAGGACGGAGCTTTAGCAGAACTGCTAACATCAGCGTTATTCATCATATCTAGCGCAGCTTTACGGCCAGAAGTCTTGCCAGAGACATCACCAGAAGCTTTGGCTCTTGCAATAGCAGAATACACTTGGTAAGGTGACAACCTAGAGCCAATTACTTGGCCTGTGTTCTCGTCCGTTATTAGTGAGCTCTGCATTATTTCATCAGCCGCCGCAGTGAGTTCAGCATTATACTGGTCGGACGCAGGATCAAAGATTGGGAAATCTTTTATCACCTGGTTAGCCTCAGTAGATAGTTGAATTCGGCTATCGGCAACACGTTCCACGTAGTCTTCAAACGCTTTTTGCCTCTCTAGAGCATCAATACGCTGGTTGAGACGCAAGTTTTCAGCCTCAGCTCTGGTGTAATAATCACCAGTATTGGGGTTGATTTGCGATACGAGAGAGTCTACCTCTGGTAGTTTTTGCTCATTCTCTAGATCGAATTTCTTACGACTTAGAGCAGCAATTTCTTCTCGCAGGGCATTGCGTTCCGCTACCTTGTCACGGATTTCAGAGTTAAGTTGCTGTTTGCGCTCTTCAGCGCGGTTTGACTTTTCTTCTGATTCTTGAGATTCAGACTGCTCAATCTGTTCAGTAGCCTCTTCTGCTTCTTCAGCTTCTGAGTCTTCTTCTGATTGAGTTTCTTGCTCTTCTTCGAGAGTGTCTGCCTCGCCCGTAAAACCGAGGACGAACTCGTCATCATTAGAATTGTCGTTGTCGACATTGTTTTCTACGGTTGGCGCTTCCGTTGTAGTGGTTTCGACATCCACTGGCTTTTTTACGCCTGTAGCATCATCTGCCATAATTTATCTCCTTTTACTTTTACGACTGTTAGGCGTCGATTCCTTGGGGCGAGATAGCCCCTGTTGTACCTCTCTTGGAAAGGGGGACGGCCAAGAGAAATACAACAGGAGTTACTTCAGCTTTTTCTCATCAAACATTTTCACCTTTCCTTCGAGAAAACTTAGATCGCGTTTCAGAATAGAGCAAACTTGTTTATTGACTTCAACTTCACGCATAAAGTTTTCGGCGTTCTTGGTGTCCGTGATAGAGTCAACCTTCTCTCGAAAAGCAATCTCTTCTTGTAGGTGCTCTATCACGGCAGTAATTAGTGGCCGCTCTTTTTCAAAAGCGTTTTTATCTTGCCGAAACTTCTTCTGTTGCTCTTTTGGGGGAGCAATTAGGCGTTCTGTACTAGCTTGATAAAAGTTATCTTCCATTGCCGACTAACCTCTCTAATTGGCCTGCTACTTGTTCTGGTGGTATACCTGCTTGCACTGCATGAATTGCATCAGCAATAGCTTCATCTGGTACACCTTGAGCACGTAGAGCGGAAACTACACCTTCTATGTCGTTATCTGGCTCAACTACTGGTTCGCCAGCAGTTTCTTCGGCCAGCTCTTCTTCTACTGGTGTTTCGAATTGGCTTAGATCAACAGTCAGGTCTTCGGAGTCTTCAACGCCACTGTTAGCGACAATCTTATTCCAGCAAGCAGCAAGCTTTTCTTGAGGGATAATCTGCGACAGAGAAGGAGTTGCAGCTATTTGCAAGAGTAACTGCAACGCTTCTAGCTGTTCTGATTGCCCATTTAGTTTCGAGGTGGAGGCATCGACTCTAAAATGCAAAGCAGGAGTAGCGGAAGAATAATCAATACGCACTTTGTTACTGCTATCAACGAATCCATGGTCTAATTTACCTTCTTTTTCTAGTTCACGGAGCTTATCAGCAGTCTTACGATCTAGTTGTAACTCTTCTACGCCTTCTCGTTCAGCGAAGTAGACATTGATGGCTGTTTCGGCCCAGTTTTCGAAAAATGACTCAAAGTTTTTGCGAATGTAGTTATCGTCAGCGCTCATCAACTCTTTTTGCTGTTTCAAAGCAGTAGGAGTCTTACCAAAGCCAGGGTTGCCGACTTCTGCGCTAACAGTAGTGTCACCACCAGAGTTAAACAAAGCATAGAGCTGAGTTTTATTTAAGGCATAAATGTTTGGATAGTTGGCAATAGCACTAGTGTCTACCGATAGTGGCTCGATGCGATTTTTTGGATCGTCACCCATATCGACTAGCGCATTCGCTTCATAGATAGCTTGAGTAGTGTCAACATTGCCATAGACTAACACTGGAGGGGCTAAACCGAGTGCACGATTGAACTTATAAGCGCGCATATCGGCATCAATCATGTTCTGCATACCACCGACAATCTCTACGACAGAACGGCCAAACGGATTGGAGCCGTCAACATCGGAGTAGAAATAGTCTACTGGAGGCAAACCTCGTGGATCTTTGTTTTTCTTGCGTCGAACAATAGTACCATCTGCACCTTCGCTAGATGGACAACCTGTGTAGAAAATCGCACCAACACCCTTCTGGAAGCCTATCACCACCTCAATACCAGAGGCGTCAACACTAAGTTTTTCTTCTGCTCTAGTTTTAGCCTGATCGTCTTTAGAAGTGATATTTGTTCTAACTTCTTTGAGGGCTGCAGTATCCCAAGTAGAGGCATATTCGCCACCATTTTTCTTAGCTTCAGCTTCAATCTTCTTGTCGGCCGCTAAAATCTGGTCGATAGTCTCTGGTTGCCACCAAGAGCGCATAAAGAAATAGTCACAATCATAGAAGGACTTTTTGCCAGGTTGGAAGAATATATCACCCCAGTAAACTAGAGAAGCATCAGTAGTAAATTCGCGACCACGCTTCAAAAACGGCGTGTAAATGGCCTGCCCACCCACAGTAAGGCCATTTTCCACCGTGGACCAGAATTTCTGGATCAAATCATAATCGGAGTTAGCATAGGGAATAATTTTGTTTAGAAGGATAAACTCTGCCACAATAGGTAGCCAGTCGTCATCATTATCAGAAGTAACAACACCAGTGGGGAGTTGTTGGATGATGCGCTTAGGGGTTTTTCGAATGAGCGAGGCGGTAGTACCATCGGATACTCTAGCGTATTCTGGTGGAGTGCCTGGCTCGGTTTCGTTTCGTGCAATTCTGACAAACTCATCAAAAGGCTCAGTCCATTGTTTAGTCCAGTCAACAGCCTTGTGATATTTATGCCAAAAGTTTTTCTCTGTAAGAAACTGATTCACTCATCATAACTTCTTTCTGCTCGTTTCTCGTACTTAAAGTAAACCAAGCTTAATCCCACTATATTTTGTATTCGGAACCCTTGTCAAGAATTGTGAATTTTTTTATTGCGTATCGTGTACCTCTATTAGTAGAGGCGCCAGTACGCCTAATTTGAAATTCAGCATCAACAAGCTTGCCAGCTTCGTACAATCTCTGCTCCTCGTCTGCGAACTTGATATACTCTTCGTCTTGGTCTGCACGATCGCGAATCTCGACACTCTCTTCAGTATGTACCTTCTTTGGGGCCACAAAAGCACCAGCAACGATAGACTGGCTAATCTCTACCAGCTTATTGTCTTGTACCTCCGTTATTGACCTTTTACCATATTCTATTTTGCTCATATTACTCCTAAAAGATTTTATTTAGCGTTGACTTTTGGGTATGTATCTTGATCTTGACCTGGCGGCCTACTACAAGCTCTGATTCGGCTATCAATGCGTAAATAAATGCGCTGGAACTGTGGCTAGACCAGTCATGAGTAGGCTTAGCTCGGAGGATTCGGTTTTTCTCGTCATAATCGTAGTGATAAGCTCTCAAGCACTCTAATCCACGTTGGCACTTCTCTTCATCAAACCAGCATAGTGACATTTTCGGTCGCGCCACCATGTCTATGTCGTCTTGGCCAGGCGTAAAATTGGTTGGTCTTAACACTGTAACGTTAGAGAAACCATTGTCGTTGAAAAAGTCTACTCTAGTCTTGTTTGTTTGTAACTCTCTCTGTTTAGCATCATGCGGTAGGTAGTGTGTAGCATAGTTGTAGGGTTTAGATCGTAGCAGAGCTAAATAATGGCCCAAATCTTCGCCAGAATTCTCATAGTGATCGATAAAATGTATCTCACGCCCTATAATCTGAAAAAACCAGATGGCCGTACAATCGCCAATACCTAAGTCCCATGCAGTATAGACTGGCGCTGCGCCATCATAAGGCACTCTAGTGATACGGCCTTCTTCTCGTGCTTGGGCTAACTGTTTCCCGAATACTGAGCCAGTCTTAGCTGTGAGTGGCATTCCGAGCCAAACGTGCTCGTATAAGTCTGGATTTTCTTTGCGCATCTTCTCACGCTCAAAAATAACCTCTTCTGACAGTAATTTTTCAATAGCGTCCGAGTTTATCTGCTTCACGTAGGTGCGCTCGTCTGGTTCACCTGCTACACGCTCCCAAATTGGATCATTCTCGCTTATCCTGTTAAACGTCCAAATAAAATATGAGCCAGCTTTACGAACAGTAGGGATAAGTATGTCGATTGACTCCATGCTAAAAGTCGAGGCCTCCTCGCCCCAACAGATGTCTATACCCTCTAATGACTTGATTGATTGAGGATTATTTCTCACACCTCTAAAGATAAACTCTGATCCATTGCGATTTTTGATGGCCTCTCTGGTTATTTCCCAGCCTGGCAGGTTAAATTTCGCAATAATGTCGGCAATAAGTCTATGCACGGAATCAGCTATACTCGCCTGGTATTCACGAGCGCACAATATACGTAACTTTTCACCAGTAGCTTTGATGGCTAGCACTTCTGCTACGGTGGTAGACTTGCCAGAAGAACGACCGCCATGATAGCAGATATGTCGCCACTCCTTTGTGGGCTGGACCAATTCGCTAAACTGATCTGGTATTTCGACGTCTATTTCCATATCTACCCTCCATAATTTCTCAAAGTTATGTTAATGCTTTTGACTTCTGCATTGATGTCTAGTTTGTCGTGGCTCTCCATTTTACCCCAAGCTTCCTCTTTGAGCGCTTTGTATGCTTGCACGTCACCTACATCGATAGCTTTTCGCGCCATACTAGCGTCCATAGCCGTTTCGATAGTATAGTCGTCTGATGCTATACCGAGTCCGTCTAATTTTTCTATCATTTTTGGATCCTTTACGGCCAACTTTAAAATCATTTGCGCCTGTTGCATTCGGTCGCGTTTTTCACGTCGAACTTGTCCGCTCTTGATGCCACCTTTTTTGCCATTTTTTCTAACTTCGCTCGGGCTTCGTTTGTCATTCGGAATAAGATTTTGTGGGTTGCCACGCTGCTTTTTTGTCACTACAGAAACACCTGCCGACTTCTTGTCGCTAGTCTTTTTTGTAGTCTTTGCATCTTTTACTTTATCCATTATCCTCCTTAGATTTTACTTTTTCATCGCTCCTTGAGGACAGTTTCACCCCTTTGACGAAGTGGGTTATCTCGAAGCGATTAGCGTACTTGTAGACCTCGTAAATATCCTCTAAATCTCTCCTCATCAATTCTTTTCTAAATCTACTCCACGACTCTGTGTAGTGGCCCTTTGGTGCTCCGTATCTGTGAAATACTGCGGTGATAGTGTTTGTTTCGACAGTTATGTGATAAATATCGTTGAATATGACCTTACCCCAGGCAAATTTGCGCTCGTTTGTAGTCCCAACCTTGAAGCGCCCCACCTTGCTACCTCACAATACGGCACAATCCTAGCCGAGTTAGTTTTTTAGCACGTTCAGCAGTTACATTGAATGGTTCGGAATTAGCATAGACCATGTGGCCTAGTTCCAGATCATAGTAAGTTACAATACATTGGATAGCGGTGTCGACCTTTGGTGGAGTATAGTGACTAGGTTCATCAACTAGCAACTTGTCCCACTCATCGTTTGGAGGGCTATATTTGAAACTTGTCCGTCTCTTAAACATCTGTTCTACCACTTTGTCAATGTTAGAGCAGTCCCAATCTAGTACGATCTCTGCTTGTTTCGGTATATCAAACTCTTCTGCTACGCTAAGTGGGGTGCGCACTACGCCAACGCCATAGCCTAAAGCCTCGTTTAGCGAGTAGCAATATGACTCCATATTGTTGCTAATTTGTACCATCCAGTCGCTATCGGCAATATATGGTCTAACATCGACTCTTGGTTTCATGATCGCTACATTCGGCGAGTCTATATTCGCCTCCATGCTATTCGTAAATATGGTCCACAAATAGTGCTTGCCAGTCTTATTGCAGTATCTATCTAATGCTTCAATGAGTTTTAAGGTTCTATCTCCACCCTTTGTCCTGTCTTCTAGCCTAGAGGCCGAAATAATACGTAAAACTTTATCGGGTTTTTCTAGAGTTAGCGGGTTATAGCAATAAATTACTGGTTTGTCTACATTCTGACGTTTTTCTTGCAACTCTATCTGTGATTTTGCGTACTTACTCACTCCGACTATCTTGTTTATCTTCGGATGATCTATCGGTGGTTTATACCCTAGTTCCTGGTAGATCGCATGACAAACGAAGATATATTCATCGGCCTCCACCTGATCTATTGCATCGATGTTGAAATTGAAGAATGCACGTTTGGCTGTATATTTTGCCTCTCTGTCGCGCTCAATGCACCTCACTAGTTTTCTGAGACGCGTAATTTGGCCTATGTCTCCGCTATCGTATAGGACGGCAATATCCTTTTTGTGATATTTTTTCGCTATCTCATAAAGAAACTGCTCAGTCCCGCCTATTTTGTTGATGTAACGAAAATAGAAAAGGTTTGCGTATTGGTGTTTTTTCATATCGACATTTTCACCTGTTTATATTCCTCGTACCTTGCTTCAGTTACTGTCTTACTTGGTTTTATCAAGCCTTCCTCAGTCAGCTTCCTTCTAGTCCTGCGGATATTTTCGACACTAGATACTGCTTTTAGTTTGTTGTACAAGTCTGGATCGTTCCAGCCATCTTGATACCAGATTGTCGCTACTAGTAGATCGTCATTGTCTGCATAGCGTTTGTCTTTTTTACAGAGAGCGATTATTCGATCTCTCATGTTTTTGGTGTTAATCTTCATATTGATCCTCCTCCCATGCTTGCCAAGTTAGGCTTCCTTCACGCGGGTAGTTGTAGTGTTTCAAAACTATCCCAGTAAAGACTTCCTTAGGCTTTTTGGCGTATAATTTTTTACTAAATGGCACGTCTTCTCGATATTTCAAGTCGGGAATTCTTGTTTTGCCAAGAAACTCACGTCTGATAAACTTTACAGCTCCAACAAAAGCTTTCTTACTCTTTTCGTCTAAATGCCAGATTGTCCCATCGTTTATCTCTAAATCAAAGTAGATTAGATCGTTTTTACCGTCTAGAAGTGGTATGAACTTTGAAAAGTCCGTCAGAAAATAATCGTCACTAGATAGGGAAACAATATATTCACCCCTAGCTTCGTCAAAGCCAACATTCATTGCATGAGCTATTCCGCAGTTGTGCCTACTCGAAATTAGTTTTATTGGGCAAAGATAGTCGTGCGTCTGCATCCAAGTTGCCATTATCTCTAAAGAGTTGTCTGTAGATCCATCATTTATTAGGATAATTTCTATGTCATCGGTGTTCAATGGAATACTTTTTAGAGCTCTCAAAACCAGATCTTCCTGGTTGTAGACTGGCATTATGATGCTAAGCTTCATTTTGCCTCCTTCGTTGCGTATCTCTTTTCAGCTCTAGCCCTAGCGAGCGAGCGCAACCGTTCGCGTTCACGAAACTCAGGGTTAGCCATCCTCGCGTGCCATCTCGCTCGGTCTCTAGCTCGTTTTGCTTCAATATCTTCAGGGTTTCTTAGCGCCTTAAAATAGGCTTTAGCTCTAGCGTTGCTACTTGCAAGGCCCTTAAATCTAGGTACGCAACTTGAGCAATAAGTGTCTTTGTTGGTGCAGTAGAATATCTTGCCACAAATTCTGCATTTATGAAACACTAATTCGCTCATTCCGCTCCCTCACTTTCGCTAACTACATCGTGCTCACAATACCAACGCGCAGCTTCGTTCAATTCACGCGCTTGTTCTACTGTTAGGCCGCCAAATCTATCTCGAAAAGAGCTCATCGCCTGGCCTCCAAATATATTCTTTTTCTTTTCGACCTGATCCACGGCGCTTTGAGATCCTGCCACCTTTGGCGCCAGCTGTTCTGGCTAATTCTGGATTCGAAGCAAAACCACCAGTATGACCATTTTGCCCCCCCTTGCTACCGATTCTTTTATAGAATTCGGAGCCATATTTCTTCATATTTGTGGCGGCTGCTTTTCGGCCACCTGCTTTCGTGCCTGGCATTTATTCACCCTCCTTTTCATGGAGCATGAATTCTGGGCCGACAGATAAACCATCGTCAGTATCAATGTTCTTAACTTTTTGATAGGCATTGTAGCCTAGATCCATAGCGTCTTTGAGACGGTTGTAGTCTTTTCTTGATAAATCTTTGACTAGATCCATCATGGCGTCAAAACGCTCTTCGGCAGGATCTTCCTCGAAGAATAACGGACCTTTACTTTTCTTTTTGAATAAACTCATTTTTTACCTCCTTTTAATTGATTTTTTGCACCTAATTAGTCATATATTCGTCGATAACCTCCTTTGCTTCATCGAAGCCAACGGCAAACACCGCCCTATAACCTCTAAACTCTAGTCGCTCTAATGTCTCAGCTTGCTCTGCTATATGCTCGCTGGCCCACTCACCATTCTTTTTCTTGAGACGAGTACCTTCTTTTTTGAGTTCGATAAACAATCCGTATTTTTGCTGAATAAGGTAGGCACTCATAGCGTCTACAAAATCATCTCCAGTAAGCTCCTCTTTAGAACCATTTGTTTCAATAACTTTACAAAGCGCTTTTACTCCTTTTGGTTCAGCGATAAACATATCTGGCCATGCTCTGCGCCCTCCGTTCTGGCGCTTCTGTTTGACGGCTTGTCCCATAGTGAGCTTGATACCGCTGCCAAAATCACTATGAAACAAGACATTCGGGTATTGTAGTCTTAGATAATCTGCAACCTGTTGTTGCAATACTGCCTCAGTAACGCCCACTTAGACCTCGCCTTCTGTCATCTTCCATTGCGCGCGCATCTTCATTCCATTCGTTGACTAGTTTTTCAGCGTCTTCCGCAAAACCGTCTAATAAGCTTGTAATGGATTCGACTATTACGTCCATCTCTTCATGGTCTGGATCAATTTTTTCAGCCTTCATGATGTCTTCAATAAAGCGTTCTGTCAGCGCCTCCGAAGCTGTGGCTGAGTCACAATTCACCGTAACCATGTAGTCGGCTATAGCCTCCGTTAGAGTTTGTTTGTGGATCATTCCAACCCCTTTCCTTGGTCGAGCTCATCGCCCATCCCGTTATTGATTAGATATTCTCGAAGCTCAGCGGCCATCGTGAGCACCCACTCGATGCCGTTCTTGAGCGTATTTTTGTCTAAATAAGCAATAGCAACTGTTATGTAGCCATCGTCAGATCTACACAAATGTTGGTTGCAACAATGATATTCGAACCTTTTGATGTTCGGATAGAGAATCTGATAGCACTCGTGTTGCTTTGAATTTAGATATTCAGATGCTGGAGTTCTACCAGTTTTGTAGTCAATCGCAGTGTCACCATCTAGCACGTCTAAGACGCCAGATAGATAACACCAATCATTGAGTTTGCGAACCTTTTTAGTGCTAAGTTCGAGCTTTGGGGATTTGAGCTTACGGCCACCAAACCTTGCTGGCAAACGTCCAGTTTTTCTGGTTTCTTTTTCCCATGCAGTGTGTTTCTTCTTGCCATACTCCATAGCCTCAGTTGATTCAGTTTCAACACCAGCATACGGAGCTACAGCTCTATCAATATCCCCACGAGCCCAGCTATTCAGAATCGAATAGCTTACTCGGATTGCACCATATCCGTCACTAGCCATTTTGCACCTCGCTAATTCTGATGGTTTTCTTGCGGTGCACCTCCGCAATACCACGTGGCAATTTGTAGTTCTTTGCTTTGTATTCTTCGATAGCTTTTGAATCTAAACTCCAAACAGTTTTCTTTGTCCAAAACTTTTCACGATGGAATTTGACCTCGCCAGTATCTCGATATTTAGCACCAGAAGCAGAGTAGTTAATCTTAATCTTGCTACCTTTAAGGCCAGTAAAATTAGGATTGAATTCTAGCGCCTGGCGCTCGATTTCGCTTTTTAGGTATTCAATAGCACCATCTACTTCTTTTTGGATTTCAAGCAGACGGACAATAGCATCTTCAGCTTTTTGGTCGAAGATTATGCCTTCGCCGTCTTTTTCTAGCTTCAAAATCTCGCCAGCATTGACTTTAACGATCATGTCGCCACTAGTCGCCATCCTCACTCTCCAATTCTTCCGCTAGTTTCTCGGCATCCGACACGATCTCAGCTTCCTGCTCTTCAGTGAGCTCTGGCTTACGTGTAGGATTGTCGTCATACTCGCCATCTACGGTCTGATCTTCTTTGATAGCCCTTTCGAGTTGAGTATTTAGCGGACCAAATTTTGATAATAAGAGCTTCAACACGGTCTTTTTGGCCATATCGTCAAAACTATCTTTCCAAAGCCCGTTGCCATATTTGGCATAGTTTTTGGAATACTTTTTGGCATGGGCCTCAAGTTCTTCTACAGTCATGTAAAGCGACTTATCAAAGCCATTTAATAGCCTGAAATACGCCACGAAACCGCTTGTTTTCGCTTTTTCGCGCTCAACTTGGCTCTCAATCCAGTCGAACTCGATTTCGCCGCTTAGACGGTCGAAATTGACGATTTCACCTTCTTTAACTTCCGAAGCGTTGATAGTTTTGTAAAATCCAGATCGTTGAGCTAATTGGATAAAACCTTTGTAGCCCATCTGGAATTGGCAGACTTCACCATCTTTGTTCTTGTAGGGAATAAGGTAGGCAAAACCTAAGTTTTGGTTGATAGGTAGATCCATTGACGCTGCAATAAGCGCTGCAGAAACTACGCTCTCTGGCTTGCAGTTATTCAACATTTTGTTGGCATTAGCTGCGGCCACTAAGCTTGTCATAAATTGTGACGAGCGTTTGCCTAGTAATTCGTTAAGCCTTTTTGACACAGCATCTTGTCTAACGTACTGGGCGATTGATAGCTGATTATTTGCCATAAACCTCCTCACGTTTGAATACGCCATTAGCGGCAAGAATCAAGGCCAACACAGCTAAAGCGACTAATTGTAGAGCGAAGCCATCAAATCCATTGCTCTCGCTGCAGACAATTATTGCTGCTGGAATGCCTATTGCCAGGCTTAAGATTTTTTTAAGTTGTTTTGTCATGTAGTTTTCTCCCTTTGTCGCTTGGCGAGCCTCGCAGTTGAACTCGCCAAACGCCCGATTAAATTTACTTTTCTAGCTCCTCAGTGACTTTTGTTTCTCACCCCTCTTTAATCGTTGAGGCGGTGTAGTGTCGATCACTATTTGTAAAGCCTATGAGGACAAAATCTGAGTTTGAAGTTTCGCCCTCAATAAGCATTAAAAATAGGCCAGATGTTTCTGACCTATCATGTAAGATTATTTCGTGTTATAATTATAACACGAAAGTTTTTTCCATGATAGGAAAGAATCATGTAACTTTCCGTGTTGTTAAGGAGAATTTGAAATTTCTTTCAATCTACCCTTATTCTAGCACAACCGACATGATATGTCAAGCCCACCAAAACAGAGTGGCGCAGAAAAATCTGCAAACCACTCTGATTTTTTAAGCTGCAGGCACAGCAAACTTGTAACGATTGAAGTATTCGCTCAAGTGTCCCTCAAAACTATGCACGTATCGCTCTGTGATCGAGACGTTAGAGTGGCCCAACATCTCTTTTGCTACTTCTAGCGGAGCTCCATTTTCTACCACGTCTGTGGCGAATGAATGCCTAAGAGAATGAGGGTGGAAGTTCATATAACCAGCTTGATAGAAAGGTTTTCGCATACGGTGCCTTATTTCTTCTACCGATAAGTGGTGTTTAACCCCAGTTTTAGTTGTAATTTCCCAAAGATAGTCCGTTATTCTCTCACGCTGGATCCAGTCATTCAGTCTGTCTCTAGCTTCTTCACTCAAATACACTTCTCTGGCCTTGGAGCCTTTACCGATAAATGATATTCTGCGTCCATCAAAGTTCAGGAGCCTTAGGTTGCGTAGCTCCGAGATCCGAAGGCCACAATCGAAGCAGATCCTAATTAGTAGCCATTCAAGGCGATCAGCGAATTTTAGCACCTGTTCTATCTGGTCTTTTG
>Ga0310696_10001712_pt1 | contig 31138 bp, 32 predicted proteins | sample AusTroGonzalo_MG_4_FD_203885 | JGI IMG/M metagenome (GOLD analysis project Ga0310696, IMG submission 203885) | Bovine rumen microbial communities from tropical cattle in Woodstock, Queensland, Australia - Gonzalo_02 (v2) (version 2) | ecosystem: Host-associated > Mammals > Digestive system >... | reverse complement strand
GTCGTGGGGTACGACAAAGGGAGTGATGTGAAGGTCTTCGGCCAGGGCGACCTCACTCCCCTCTTCCAGGAAACGCACGCAACCCTTCAGCCGGCCTGCCGTACAGAAGTTGCGGCGCAGCGCCTGCTCCAGTGTCCGGGTTACGTACACAGGCTTCTGGTAGCGTTCCGTGAAGGTGCCAAGGCTCCTGATATGGTCGAAATGGTCGTGCGTCACAAATACGGCATCCACCGCGTCGATGCTCAAGCCGTGCTGGGCGAGCCGTTTTTTGACGGTACGCGTGCCAATGCCCAGGTCGATAAGGAAAGCGGTACGGCCATTCCCGAAATAATAGCAGTTTCCATTACTGCCGCTCGACAGGCTCAGGAACTGCACCATGGCTACTTTTCTTTCTTCAGCACAGATTTGACCTCCCGGGGCTTAAGGATTCCCTTTTCCGTCACGATACCTGTAATCAGAGCTGCGGGAGTAATGTCGAAGGCCGGGTTGTAGACCTGTACGCCCTTGGGCGCCATAGGCTTGCTATAATACATATCCGTCACTTCGAAGGCGGGTCGCTCTTCGATGACGATGTCATCGCCGCTTGCGCAATTCAAATCGAAAGTACTGGTAGGCCCGAACACATAGACAGGGATCTTGTAGTACTTGGCGATGATAGCCACGCCGTTGGTGCCGATCTTGTTGGCGACGTCACCATTCGCAGCGACACGGTCGCATCCGACGAAAACAAGGTCAATCTTGCCCTGGGCCATCAGCGTAGCGGCCATATTGTCGCAAATCAGCGTGGTGTCGATGCCGGCTTTCGTCAGCTCATAGGCCGTCAGGCGCGCACCCTGAAGCAGCGGACGTGTCTCGTCGCAGTACACCTTGGGGGAATAGCCCTGTTGCTGCGCGTAATAAATGGGGCCGAGCGCCGTGCCGAAACGAGAAACGGCCAGATGGCCGGCGTTGCAGTGGGTCAGGATCGAACAACCGGGACGAAGCAGCGAGAAGCCCAGCCCACTGATAGTCTCACACATCTTCACGTCCTCGTTCTTGATGGCGCGGGACTCTGCGGTCAGCGCGCTGCGGACCACCTCGATAGCGTGCTTCTCCTCCGCCGTGCCGAGCGACTGTTTCGTCGCATAGAAGCAGCGTTCCATGCGATCGAGCGCCCACATCAGGTTGACAGCCGTCGGCCGCGAAATGTAGAGATAGCGTTTCACGCGCAGGAATTCTTTTTCGAGGGCGGCGAAGGAACGGGTGCGGAAACGGTTGATGCACATGGCCAGTCCGAAAGCCGCGGCGATGCCGATGGCCGGCGCACCGCGTACTTTCAAGCGCGTAATGCCATAGAAAATCTCCTCAGCGGAGGTCAGGTGGAGGAACTTCTCCTGGTTGGGAAGCTGCGTCTGGTCAAGTATCACCACCTCGCGCCCATTGGCGCTGAGTTCGACCGAATCATATGGGAAGACGCTCTTCACGGTCAGAGCGACGCAATAAGTTTCGTAAAGAGGAGGCACATCCGGTCGGCGGCAGCGTCGGCTGCGCGAACAACGTCATCACCGTCATTGAGCACTGTGCTGGAATTGTCGGTATTCGAGACGTTGGTGATCACCGACATACCGAAAACGGGAATGCCGCAGTGGCGCGCCACGAGCACCTCGGGAACCGTGGACATACCCACGGCATCGGCGCCGATGAGCCTGTAGAAGCGCACTTCGGCAGGCGTCTCGTATGACGGGCCTGAATTGCCGAGATAAACACCCTTGCGGAGCTTGATCTTTTCGTCTTTTGCAATGGCTTCGGCCTTGGCGATGATTCCCAGGTCATAGACCGCAGTCATATCCGGGAAGCGTTCGCCGAATTCAGAAAGATTGGGGCCAATGAGCGGGTTGGGCAGCAGGTTGATATGGTCGCGGATGACCATAAGGTCCCCCACCTCAAAATCCTGGTTCAGGCCGCCAGCGGCATTCGAGACAAACAGGGCCTTGATGCCCAGAGAGGCCAGGACGCGGACCGGCATGGTCACCTGGTCCATCGGATATCCTTCATAGTAGTGGAAACGGCCTTGCATCGCTACGACGTTCTTTCCGCCCAGCTTGCCGAAGATCAGGTTGCCCTTATGGCCTATGGCCGTCGAGCGGGCGAAAAACGGGATGGGAGAATACGGGATTACAAGCGCATCCTCGATGGCGTCGCCCAACTTGCCCAGGCCGCTGCCCAGGATGATACCTACCTCCGGACGCCGGTCCCCTATCTTGTCCTTGAGGAACTGCGCGGCCGCTTGGATTCTTTTGAGTCTGATGTCCATAGACGGTTGTTTTATATTCAGCAATATTAACGAAAAAAAGGCAATTTTCCAATTTTTCATTACCTTTGTAGAGTTGACCATGAAGCTATTTGAACGCATCAAAACCTGGTACGGCGCGCAGACCGACACGACGAAGGCTCTCCTTTGGATCGGCCTGATTGCCGTCATCGGCATTCTCATCCGATGGGACGCCGTGATAGAAGGCATCAAGCACGGGTTCGGCTTTTATTCTTCCAAATAACATGGTGAAACGGTTTCTGTCCATAGCCGCCGCGCTGCTGCTGGCCTTCCGGCCGGGAGCGTCGCTACAGGCGCAGGACCTTGTCATCACACAGGGAGAGCCCACCGAAATCGAAATGACGGCCGAGGAAGTGGCCGACCTGCTGGTCGATTACGCGGCTACGTTCCTGGGTACGCCCTACCGCTACGGGGCGAACGGTCCCAAGCGGTTCGACTGCACAGGCTACACGCGTTACGTTTTCAAGAAATTCGGTTTCACGGACCTGGACCGCTCCGCCCGCGACCAGGCACACAACGGCCGTGAAGTGGACATTTCCGATTTTCACAATCTGCAGAAAGGCGACATCCTGCTGCTGGGCAGCCGCCGAAATCCGAAAGTGATAGGCCATGTAGGCATCTTCATCGGTCTGGACACGCTGCACAATGATCCGAAATTCATCCATGCCTCGACCCATGGCGTGCGCTACAGTTCAATCTACACCGAAAGCTACTACGCCAACCGGCTGCTGGGCGCACGGCGCATTCTGCCCGATTTTCATGATTACAACGTCGAGTTCGACAGTACGGCCGTATACGCGTTCGATCCCGAAGAGGGTGTCCACATTGCGCCGGACAGCCTGGTATTGGCTGACGCCGACCGTCGCATCGTCCTATTCGAAAACGGTAAATGGGCCTTCGTCGACGCCAACGGCACGCTGACGATTCCGGATGCCGGCGGCCAGATCATTCTCACTGGCGATGGCAACTGGGCGCCGGTTCGCGAAGCAAAGGTCACGGTTCCCGCCGAGGCACTGATCCCCGACCCGAAAGATCCAGAACCGGTACAGGCTGCACCCAAGCTCGCTGCTCCGAAGAACACGCAGGCCGTCGCGGCCGCTCCGGCCGACACCACTGTCAAGGTTCCGGCACCGCAGACAGAGGAAGTATATCATACGGTTGTGAAGGGCGATACGCTGTATGGCATCGCCAAAAAGCACGGCACGACCATCAACAAGATCTGCCAGCTCAACGGCATCACTTCATCGACGATTCTCAAAGTAGGCCGCAAACTCCGTGTAAAATAGAGCCCTCCCCCCGCTACGCTCCAGGCTTCAGCGGAGATATCACTTGGCGGGTTCGACGTGTAGGATGACGTGTGTTTCCGAGCCGAAGTGATCCTTCAGCGCCTTTTCAATGTCGTGGGCCCGGTCGTGGGCCTTATAAATGGGGAGATTCCCATCCATGCGTATATGGAGCTCGATGGCGTAGTGGCTTCCGATGCGGCGGGTGCGCAGGTTATGCGGGTCGCTGACGTCGGGAAAGGCATTGACGATGTCGAGAATCTCCTTCTCCACTTCCTGGGGGAGCGATGCCTCCATCAACTCACCGATGCACTGCTTCAATAGTTTCCATGCCGTGTGGATGATGAAGATACCCACCAATACAGATGCGACCGGATCGAGTACTGTCCAGCGGTCACCCAGCAGGATGGCGCCGCCGATGCCCGCCAACGTGCCGATGGAGGAAAACGCATCGCTGCGATGGTGCCAGGCATTGGCTTCGACCGCCGACGAGCCAAGTTTGCGCCCTTCCCGAAGCGTATAGCGAAACGTCAATTCTTTCAGCAGGATGGAAATCAGCGCCGCCCAGAGTGCCAGCATACCGGGCTTGGGCAGCTCCTCGCCATGAAACCAGGAAATCAAGTTGGTCACACCGTGGTAGATAATGCCGCCGGCCACGATGAGCAATGCCGTACCGATCAGCGCGGTGGCCAGTGTCTCATACTTTCCGTGGCCATAATCGTGATCCTTGTCGGCCGGCTTATTGCTGATGTGGACAAAAAGAATCACTACGGCATCGGTCAGCAGGTCGGAGAGCGAGTGCACGGCATCCGCCACCATCGCGGAGCTGCGGCCCACGATGCCGGCGACGAACTTGAATACCGTCAGCAGCAAGTTGACTGCACTGCCGACGAGCGTCACTTTGTCGATCTCCCGTTCCCTGCCCATGGCTTCGTTATTCTTTCCCTTTGATGTCGATCTTGAAACCTTCGTCGATGAGCGGCTTCACAAGCGCTTCCATCTGTTCGACCGTGAAGGCTTCCAGCCCCTTTTCAGGTGTAGGACGGTCAATGGTATAGACCATCACTTCACGGGGTTTCAGGTGCCGGACGATATTCATCCATCCATCAAGTACTTCTTTAGATGACGAATCGAAATTACTGGATTTCAGAAACATCGTCTGTAGAATAAAATTACCTTCAAATAGCTCAAGAGCCGTAATCACCCGTTCCAGACTATAGCCCGGGGCGGGCTGGTTGATACGCGCCACGAGTTCGTCAGTCGGCGCGTCGATCTTCAAGATCGGCTTGTCAACTTTGCGCAGCGCATCAAAAATTTCCGGCACATGGACACGTGTCGCGTTGGACAGCACGGACACCTTGGCACTGGGATAATAGGCGTCCCGGAGGAAGAGCGTATCTTCGATGATCCGAGGGAACTCGGGGTTGAGCGTAGGTTCGCCGTCGCCCGAGAAAGTGATCGAGTCGATGGGTACTCCTTGCAGCATCAGGTCAACCAGTTTGTTTTCCAGTTCCGACCGGACCTTGGCGGCCGTGGGAAGCAACGTATCGCCGCGCCCATCCCGGTTCCATCCGCATTCGCAGTAGATGCAGTCAAAATTACAGATCTTTCCTCTCGTCGGAAGCAGGTTGATGCCGAGCGAGCGGCCCAGGCGGCGGCTGTGAATCGGCCCGAAAACGGTTTCTTCTCTCATCATGGCATTTCAGGTTTTTGAAGTGACTGTACCCGTTCGTACAGCGTAGGATGGGAATATTCGACAAAGACGACGACCGGATGCGGCGTAAGGTTCGCCAGGCTTTTAGCGCTCATCTTCTTGAGGGCGGAAGCTTCCGCCACACCCGCTCCGTGAGCGGCGGCAAAAGCATCCGCCTGTCGCTCATGTCGGCGCGATATGATGTTGGTCAGCACGTCAAGCAGCAGGCTCAACGGCGTGTAGATGAGCGAGAACACGGCCAGGTTCACATGGAACGACGGTACGTCGCAACCCGCTGCCGCGGCCAGCGCCTCATTTCCGATCAGCAGGCTGAAAAGCCAGAACATCAACAGATTGGTCGCAAACCCTTCCAACGTGGAAAGGATGATATGATGTCGTTTGTAATGTCCGATTTCGTGCGCCAGTACCCCTACGATTTCCTCTGTCGTCAACTGCTCCATCAGCGTGTCGTACAGCACTACGCGCTTGCGGCGTCCGAAGCCCGTAAAGTAGGCGTTCGATTTGCTGCTTCGCTTTGACGAGTCGATGACGTAGATGTTGTCGAGCAGGAAGTCCGCTTTCGTGGCAAAGGCTTCGATGGCCGTACGGAGCTCTCCTTCCGGCAGCGGGGTCTGCTTATTGAAGAGCGGTACGATGAGCTGCGAATAAAAGTACTGCACGAACAGCGAGAAGAGCGACACGGCGCCCCAGGCGATGAGCCAGAACCAGCGCGGCGACAGTGTATAGATCCATGCGCAGAGCGCCAGCACGGCACCCATGATCACGATATTCAGCAGCAATGTCTTGACGGCGTCTGCCGCGAACAGTTTGGGCGTACTGCGGTTGAATCCGAAACGCTGCTCGATGACGAACGTGCGCCAGGCGTCGAAGGGCAGCGAAACGAACCAGGAAATCACATAGAAGATGCCCCAGAAGACCAGCGTCTGGACCACGGGAGATGCACTTACGGCGCGCGCTGCACGGTCGAACGCGGCGAATCCGCCAAAGGCGAAAATGGATAGCGTGATGAGCGTGCTCACCAGACTGGAAACAAGCGAGAACTTGCGATTCGTCATCGCATATTTCTGCTGTTTCCGGTAGCGATCTTCATCGTAGAGATCTTTCAACAGGTCGGGAACCGGCCACCGGGACGCCTTGATATTGAGCAGGGTCAGCCAGGTGGAGTACACGAACTCCGCCAGGACAATGGCGATGACCAGCCAATATAGTGCTTCCGCACTCATGCAAGTTGTTCGCGGAACTGGGGGAAACGTTCATTCACGGGCAGCGGACGGCTGTCCTTGTCGAGGAAGCAGTGGAGCGACAGACCCTCGAAGACAATCTCGCCACGGCAACGGATAGTGTAGCCCAACTTGAGCTTGAAAGTAGTCATCGACTTGACATAAACCTCGATTTCCAGCAAGTCATCAAACGTCGTGGTGTGGAGATAGCGGCCGCTCACTTCGATAACGGGAGAGATGACTCCCTCCTCTTCCATGCGCGCATAACTGGCGTCGATCGCATCGAGAAAGGCCACGCGTGCCTCTTCCATGAAGCGGATATAGTTGGAATGGTGCGTCACGCCCATCCGGTCGGTTTCGTAATAATGGACTTTGTGCTGATATACGAACATTTCTTTTTTCTTTTTTGTGGTACAAAGATAAATAATCGCTATCTTTATCCAAATTTTGAAACAGCAGCCGTATGAACACTAACGAGAGATTCGTCATCACCATCAGCCGCGAACTGGGTTCCGGCGGTCATACCGTAGGCCAGAAACTGGCTGAGAAGCTGAATGTCCGCTTCTGCGACAAGGATGTCATCCAGGGCCTTGAAAAGCAGTTCAACCTTACCCCCACTGCCATCGAGCAGCTGAAAGGAAAGAAAAAGAACTGGTTCGCCGATTTCGTCAAGTACTTTTCCCCGGGACAGGGCGCAGCCGTGTTCAGCCCCGAAGACGGAATCTACGGAAAGGAATACAACCCGGATGTGACGCCGGACGATATCTTTCTTGCTGAACGTGAAATCCTGCTGGGTCTTGCCGCAGAATCATCCTGCATCATCACCGGCCGTTCCGGCTTCTTTGTGCTGAAGAACCACCCCAACAAGTTGGACATCTTCCTGACTGCATCCCGCGACCACCGTATCGACCGCGTCATGCGTAAACAGTGCCTCGAACGCGCTATTGCCGAGGAAGTCATTGACGAGGTGGACAAAAGCCGTCAAAACTACGTGAAGCGCTATGCCGGCGTCGACCGCTATGACTCCCGCAACTACGACCTCGTCATGAACATGGATTCCCTCACCGAAGACGAAGCCGTCGAAATCATCCTGAAATACCTGAAACAATAGGCTCGCCTCGGGCAACGCTGGAGCCCGAAGCGTTTCCTGTTACTTCATGTGAACGTCCCGCTGCGGGAATGGAATCTCGATACCGTTCTCGTTGAGCGTATTGTAGATCAGTTCGCGGGCACGCGACATATAGCCGAAACGCTCTTCCACAAGCACATACTGCTTCAGCGCAATGTCGATACTGCTTTCACCGAAGTTATCGACGGATACTGTAATGCCACGCTTCGGATCAACCAGATTGCGGCCATATTTGTCCTTTGTCAGCAACTTCTGCGTAGCCTCCAATAACAGCGCACGCACCTTCTCCACGTCCGTACCGTAACTCACGCCGACAACAACCTTCACGTATTCATATGCACTGCCGCGTGTCAGATTCTTGAAATTCTTGTTGAACAGCGTCGTATTGGTAAACGCAATCAACGTATCCTCGACCGTTTCGATCTGCGTCGTCTGGTAGCTGATCGACGTCACCTTACCCCGGACGCCGTCGCACTCGATGTAGTCTCCCACTCGCAGACGGCCACTCATCAACTGAATGCCGTAGATGAAGTTGTTCAGGATGTCCTTCATCGCCAAGCCCAAACCGGTGGCAAGGCCGGCCGCCACGATGGAAAGCGCACCCATCGGTATGCGCAGCATCACCACTGTCATGACAATAAAGGTGCCCCAAACCAGGATGCCGATCACATTGTTGGCCAGCGTGAAATTGATCTCATTGTCGTGAATCATCGTTTTCCCTTCCTTGGCGGAGAGGCGGTCGAACCGCAGGCGACGATAGAAGGCCTTCACCACATAGCTGATATAACGGAACAGGAAGAATAACGAACAGACCAGCACCAGTTTATAGAGAGACAGATGCAGGATGGCGTTGCCGTCCTTGTCACTGAGATTGAAGAACGGCTTGTAGAAGCTCTCGCGGCAGATTTCGGTCAAATCGAACACGTTGGCGGCAAACCAGACGCAAGCCGGAATGGACAATACGCCCAGGATAGGTAACAACGCCTTCTTCACGAAATCGGCCAGCCACGTCACGGCGATGTAGGCGTCCTTGCGGTCCGGCTCATAGATAGTATGAGTCTGCTTATATTCCAGTTGCCGTTTCTTCAGATACTTGTCCTCATAGCGCTCCATCAGCACATACAGAGCCGTGATGGTCTCGATAGCCGTCAGCTGGAAGAGCCACCAGATAAAAAACTGGACACCAAGAAGCACATATCCCACCCATACGACAACCGTCGTGGCCAGCATCACGGCGAAAGTGACCCATGCATAAATCATATCTCCCCTCGCCTCCTTCGTGTCGCGAACGCGACGGCAAATCACATATTGCCAGATGGTAAAGCTCAGGATAATGGGCGGGAAGATCAGGTTGACGACCCGGTTGGGAATGAAAATGATACGGAACGTAATGACGATCAGTCCCAGCAACACCACAGGCAGGTACAAGTGCCAGATCTTGCGGACGTGCTCGGCGGGAATGCGGATGAGCAGCGACACCAGAATGGCGACTAGCAGCCACGCGTACACCAGCAGCAACCCTGAAGCCACCTGGAAGAAATTGTGATGCACCCCCACGCCTGCGATCATCACGCTTACTGCGAAGATCAATACGCCGCTCAGGAGGGTGATGAGCGGACTGCGCAGCCGGAACTCCTCGGTCTGGAAACGCGCGACCCGCTTGCGCAGCAGGCGGATCACTACGTTGCTCAGCAAGGTCGCTACACCGATAAAGGCCAAGATGTAGACGAGGAACATCGTCACCAGCGGACCGCGCCATTCGCTCTGGCTCAATGTGCCGGAATCGATGCCTTCATAGTTCACACCATATTTGCGACGGGCATCCTGGAGCGCCATCCGCGCGTACTGAGGGAGAGTGCTCAGCACCTTGAAGTAGTTGTCCTGTCCGTCAATGAAGATGCGCCGCTGGATGAGGCGGTAACGATTGGTAGCGTAATTATAGCTCTCTTCAAGACGTTTGCTCATCCCCTCGTAATGGTCGTTGTCCATCACGACCTTGTCACGGAATTCCGTATACAACGCCAACAGGTTCAGCGTATAAGCGAGACAGGAATCCCTGTCAATCTGCCCTTGTTCGTCGAGGAAAAACGTTTCTTCGGGGGAACCTTCATGCACTTCTTCCTCATGCTCCTTCTGTCCCACGATATCATAGCCGGATTCGTGGTGATGCTCATTCTCCTGTTCGACGATGGTGTCCATCAGTGACGACAGCGAATCGGGAACGGCTTCGACTTTTTCGAGGACCGGAGGAAGCCGGCGGAGCGCCTCGGCCAGATATTCATAACGTTCTATTTCCAGGTTCATCCGCACGACGATCTCGTCGAACGGCATCCTCTGCTTGTTATAGTCGTTGTATTGCCGGGTTACTTCCTCCAGTGCGTAGGTCAGATCGAACGTATAGTCCTGATTCTGCGAATAGAGGATCAGCGCCAGCTCGTTGCAGCGCTTGGTCATCTCTATCAGCTGCTGGTGCTGCGCCTCGTTATTCTGGTTCAGCCGCGCACGCATCAGCTCCATTTTCGCATTCTCCATATGGAGTTCCGAACGAAGGACGCTGAGCGTTTTTGCGAAATCCGCTTCATTGAAAACGGCCCAGGCCGGAATAACAAGCGCCAGAGCGACGGTCAGAATTGTGAGGAGTTTCTTTTTCATATTTTGCAAAGATACAAAATCGACGGATTTTTACTATCTTGCAATCTTAAATAAGCAAATCTATGAAAAGAACTGCCGCTTATTTCCTGTTTTCCCTGATGCTTTTCGCCAGCCTCTGCGCCTGCCGGCGCAGTGAGCCTGTCACACCCGAAGCCCTCCGCGGCGTACCCAAGGAGCAGTTGCAGGAACGTCGCGAGGCCATTCTCTCCCGCCACGCGGACGGCAGCAGTTTGTCAAAAAGGGAGACCGCCGAGGTGGAAGCCATCCGAGAACAGGAACGCCGCCTCGACAATCCCTGGATATTCGGCGAGTGGCAGGAACGCCACGGCGCACGGCTCATCTTCCGTGATGACGGAACCGTGAGCGTGGGAGCCCGCGGCGGATACTATGACGAACTGGGCGTATATAAATTTTCCTCACCTGAACAGCCTTCTTACGAATCCACCTGGACCCTGACCTATGACGAAGAAGGCAAGCCGGTGGTTCTGGTCGCACGTCCGGAGGGAGACTTTTTCCTCTACCCGTTCCACAACTCCCGCAAGAGCGTGAACGAACAGCAGGGCGATCTCCAGACGGCCGTTGAAACAGGTTTTTACTTCAAAAAGAATCAATAACCCATAAAAATCTTACAACTATGAGTACCAAAGGATTTTTTGCATTTCTCGTGGGCGCCGCAGCAGGTGCGGCCGCTATCTGGCTTACCAAAACCGACGAAGGCCGTGAGAAAGTAGAACAGATCAAGAAGAAAGCAGCTTCCGGACTCGAGGAAATCGAGAACGCAGTAGAGGACTTCAAAGGCAAGGCAGAGGCTACGGCAAAGGCTGCCGTTGAGACGGTAGAAGAAAAACTGGGAAAATGAGCGACCTGAAGGATTATGTCGACCTGAAGGTCGATGAACTCAAGTTGCGCTCGACGAAGGGGCTGTCCGTTGCGTCGGCCCGGCTGGTTTCTGCACTACTGCTGGTTGCCTTGCTGCTCATTGTCCTGAGCCTGTTAACCGTAGTCCTTATTTCATGGCTCAGCGTCTGGACCGGCAGTATGCCCGTCGCCTGCTCCATTGTGTGCGGAGTCTTCGTGCTGCTGCTCATTATTCTGTTTCTGCTCCGGAAACGTCTGTTCCGCGACACTTTCGTACGGATGTTCATCGAAATATTTTACGGCGATGGTAAGGAATGATTTTTCTGACATCCGCAACTTTGCGGAACTGGAAACGTCGATCCGGATGATCCGGCGTCAGATTGCAACGAACAACGTGTCGCAGAAAGTATCCAGTTTCAAAGCGAATGGCGGTCCTACCTGGGCCGACGTGGTCCTGCTTATCACAGGCGCGCTGCGCAAGAGACTTCTGAAATGATCGTCCGCCGCGCATCGACCGAAGACATTCCGCTCATCCGTTCAATGGCCGATGTCTCTTTCCGGGACACCTACCGGGAGATTCTCTCTCCGGAGCAGATGGAGTATATGCTGGAATGGATGTACTCCGAAACGAGCCTGCAACGGCAAATGGGTCCGGACGGACACGTCTATTTCATCGCGGAAACAGACGAAGGCGCGCCCTTCGCCTATCTTTCCGTGCAACCGCTCGGCCTGCAGGAAGATGGTGCCTATCTTTTTGAATTCCAGAAACTCTACATCAATTCAGAGTGGAGGGGAAAAGGATATGGGCGGAAACTGTTCGACTACGTGTTCAAGTTCGTCAAGGATGCGGCTGCGGGCTGGCCGTGCCGGATTCAGTTTCACGTAAACCGCTACAATACCCGCGCTGTCGAAATGTATCGTCACCTCGGTATGACCCTCATCCGCGAAGGCGACTTCCCTATCGGCCACGGTTTTTATATGAACGATTTTATTATGGGGATCACACTTTAATCGCCCCTAACATTACATCTATGACAATCAAAAGATTAGTACTTTATATTCCACTTATATCGCTGCTGCTTTCCGGCTGCGCGTCCCACAGTGAATACGACCTGACCAACGGTGTCGACAAAGAGATGACACTGTTTACGGACGAGGTCGTCATCCCTTTCGGTGGTGTAGGTCCCGTCACTGTCAAAGATCTCCTTCAGTCGAAAATCGGGGATCTGGTAACCACGATGCTCAAAGAAGGGAGCGACGGAACTTTCGGCATTGAGAGCGAAGGCGATATGTACAGTATAGACGCTTTCGAAGTCGCCTGGCGCAACGTTGAAAAGAAAGATGCGCCCTTTGTCATGGAAGTAGGCACGAAAACCTCCTCCGTATCCGGAATGGGTACGATTCTGGGAATGTTCGGACTCAGTTTCGTTCATCAGCAACTGATGTTCCAGGCTCAGAATCCATTCAATGAAGCCATCAAAATCAATACGGTAGCCAACGCAACCGGCGGCGGACTGCAGGCCAGCGGCTTCTACAACCATTCTATTCCATTGAAGGACTTTCAGCTCGAGCGCAGTGGCAATACCACCATCGCGTTGTTCGAAATCCCTGATACGTTTACCCAGGCAATCAGCAACCTGTCCCTGGAGAACCTCGCCATCGACATTCCCGCTGATCCGGGAACAAAAGTCGCCGTCACGTCGAGACCCAACATCGCCTTCACATACAAGTACAAGGCTGACCTGGCACTGGGCACGTCACTGAGTATTCCATTCCAGGTTCCGGACATCAAAATGTCTGTAGAACTCAAGCAGTATAGGCTGCACAAATGCCAGATCGTTTTCGAACTCGAAAACACCATTCCCTTGAGCGTAATAATCGACTCGATCAAACTGCTGACCCCGTCCGGGGACAGCGTTGTCGAGGCCGACGTGGATGTTTCCGCAGGGTTTACCATCGCCGGCGGCTCTCCGGCCTCCCCTGCCGTGACACCGATCACCCTTACGATCGATGCCAAGGACGGAACGATTCCGGACCTGGCTGGTATGCGCGTCAATATCACACTCCAAGCCACTCCTGAATACGGCACCGTTCCCCTCTCGAGCAAGCAGGGTGTGAGCGTCAGGAATTCTTACGTACGCCTCAACGGAGGCATAACCCTTTTCGGCCATGAAGAAATTTAACCTGTTTTTGACCCTGCTCCTGCTCTGCCTGACTACGCATGCAGGCGCGCAGATTTTTCAGGAGGGCTTCTTCCTGCGCAACTACCGTCAAGCCTACCGCATCAACCCGGCACTGACCAACGAAGCGGGCTTTATCGGCATCGCCGAAGTCAACTACAACACCCGCTCTAACGTGGGTGCGTCGGCATTCATCTATCCGACCGAGAACGGTCCCGTGACGGCATTCCACCCGTCCATCGGTAACGGGCAATTCCTCAACCAGCTGAAAGACATCAACTACCAGCTGGGTACCATCAATGCCAACCTCTTCGCATATGGGTTCCGCACAAACAACCTCTACCATACCCTGGAACTGAACGTGCGCGGACTGTACGCCGGTTCCATGCCCAGATCCATCTTCCAGTTCATCAAAGCCGGATCCTCCGTGCCGAATATCGACCTGCACGGAATGGGTGCGGCGGGCCAGTTGTACGCGGAAGCAGCCTATGGCATCGGCATCAACCTGGGCGACTTCGTGTCACTCGGCGCACGGGCCAAACTGCTGGTCGGGCTCTTGTCCGTTGAGGCCAACATCAGCCGGATGAAACTGTATATGGGCGAGCATGAACTTGCAGCCGATTTTCTCGTCGAAGGGGACCTTACGAGTGAAACCGGATGGCGGAAGCGTCTTCCTAAGGGTGTCGGTGCCGCCTTTGACTTTGGCGTCGCCGTCTATCCCGTCGAAGGCCTGACCATTTCGGCATCCATCGTGGACCTGGGTGGTGTATTCTGGAACTACGCCAGTTCAGCCGTGTCTGAGGGTTATGTCTCGTTCACGGGCCTGCCAAACATGACGTATGATCAACTGAATGCCAAGGGCCTCCTGAACCAGTTGAAAACATGGTGCTCGGATTGGTGGAAGGAGCTGAAGCCTGAAAGCTCAAAACGGGGGATGACTTTCCGGATGATTCCGTTCCAGGTCAACGGCGGTATCAAATACGTGATGCCGTTCTATGACCGGATGAACATCGGCGCCGTCGGTCAGTACACCACCTATGCAGGCTGGCCGTACTGGGAAGCACGTTTCGGTGTCGGAGTCAATCCTTTGAAATGGCTCGACCTAACGGCCAACATCGGACGGGGTTCGTTCGGTGCGGTATTCGGCGTGGCCGGCTCTTTATGCTTCGGTAATTTCCACATCCAGGCCGGTCTGCAAAATGGGTTCGGCGGCTCGATTCCGTACGAAGGAACGCCGCTGCAGCCCAACAGCAAGACCATCACTTTCGGCCTTACATATGATCTTTAGATAGAGAGGACCGTCAGGACGTTGATGAGCTCACGATCGATGGGCTTGTCCGTCTTGACGGCCTTTGCTATAGGCACATAAACGATCTGGTCGTTCTTGATGCCCACCATGATGTTGCGCTGGCCTTCCTTCAGAGCTTCGATGGCCGATACACCCAGGCGCGACGCCAGGATTCGGTCATATGCCGAAGGACGTCCGCCGCGCTGCAGGTGTCCCAAGATGGTAACGCGCACGTCATATTGCGGATACTCCTTGCGGACGCGTTCCGAATAATGCAATGCTCCCCCGGTGCCATCCTTGTGGCTTTCCGATACGATAACGATGGAACTGTTCTTGCTCTTTCGGATGCCCCGCCCGATAAACTGCGCGAGCTGGTCGATGTCAGTCTTGTCCTCGGGGATGATGGCAGCTTCCGCACCGGCAGCGATGGCGCTGTTCTGCGCCAGGAAGCCGGCATCCCGTCCCATCACTTCCACGAAGAAGATGCGGTCGTGCGACGTAGCAGTGTCACGGATCTTGTCGACGCAGTCGACGATGGTATTGAGGGCCGTGTCGTAGCCGATGGTCGAATCCGTACCATAGAGGTCGTTGTCGATGGTGCCGGGCAGTCCAATAACCGTCACATCGTGCTCACGGGCAAGTTCCTGTGCTCCGGAAAGCGAGCCATTACCGCCGATCACGATCAGCGCGTCAATATGGTGCTTCCGCAGGTTCTCATACGCCTTGGAGCGACCCTCCGGCGTGCGGAATTCATCGCTCCGGGCGGTCTTCAGGATCGTACCACCCCGCTGGATGGTGCTGCTCACCGATTCGTTCGTGAATTCCTTGAACTCTCCGTGGATCAGGCCTTCATAGCCCCGGTAGATGCCATAAACCTTCCACCCCGCAAAGATGGCGGATCGGGTGACGGCGCGAATTGCCGCATTCATGCCCGGCGAGTCTCCCCCGGACGTCAGGACACCAATGGTCAGGTTCTCTTTCATCGTCAAATGCATTTTGAAAGGATAAAGATAGTACTTTTCTATTTATTTTTCGTAAGTTTGTATAAATGATACTTCTGTAGAGATGAACGCATTCAAACCAGCCTTCGTCCTGCTGGCCTTTTTCCTCACAGCAGGTATTTGCTTCGGTCAAAGCGACACCTTGGCGCCGAAGCATAACTTTAGTATCAATGCCGAACTCTGGACCCGCGGTGAGGTGCGGCACGGCGCCATGCCGCGCGACGGAAAGGCCGATTATGCCGTGTTCCTGACAGGCAAGAGCGTACTGGGCTTCAACTACTCAAACCCCTGGCTTGAAGTGCGCTTCTCGCCCAAATTCTACGGCGTATGGGGCTCCAGTTCCACCGGGAAATTGACCATTGACGAAGCCTGGTTCGGCCTCCGTCATAAAGGTTTCTTTACGCGTCTGGGCCGGCAGAAGCTGAAATACGACGACCAGCGCATCATCGGTTCGGACGACTGGGTGATGGCTTCCACAACGCACGACGTCATCAATCTGGGATACGAGAGCCAACGGCACAAAATCCACATGCTCGTTGCCTTCAACCAGAATGACGAGGATATCGACGGAGGCACCTATTACTTCGACGGCGGGCAGCCGTACAAGAGCATGCAGACACTCTGGTACCACTGGGATATCGTTCCCTGGCTAAGCACCTCGATCATCGGAATGAACACCGGCATGCAAAGCCTGAAGGACGAGGAAGACAAAACAATGTACCAGCAGCTCTTCGGCATTTTCGTCGACGCTCACCCCAAGAATTTCAGTTTGCAGGCGTCCTACTACCGGCAGACAGGACGAGAAGAACACAAGTTACCCATCCACGCCTGGATGACCAGCGTCGAGTCGTCCTGGCAAGCAACGCCCCGCTTTGGCGTGCAACTCGGTTATTACTACATGAGCGGCGACAAGTTTTTTGTGCCCAAGGACCGGCAAATCGGGATGGCTCTCAAAACGGAAGTACGCGGTTTCAACCCCCTCTTCGGTTCGCACCACCAGTTCTACGGAGCGATGGACTTTTTCTACCTCTCCGCTTTCTATGGCGGAAACTCCCCGGGCCTTCAGGATTTACACACGGGCGTCAGCTGGGATATTATCCCGAAGCTGAACGTCACGGGCACCTACCACTATCTGGCCATCACGGCTGATCTTCAGGATGTGAAGAAATCGCTGGGACACGAGATCGAACTCTCCTTGAACTGGACGATTGCCAAAGACGTATCTCTCCAGGCAGGCTACAGCTATATGAAGGGCACCGAGACAATGATCCGCCTCAAACGCACCAGCGAAAGGAACCGCCTGCAGTGGGGCTGGATTATGATGGTAGTTACGCCCGAGTTCTTCCGGTTCTCGAAATAACGCTTACGCGCGCTTCGTTTCGCCAAACACGCACCAGCGGATGAACGGGATGCGGTGCAGCACTTCGTAGAGCAGTGGAGAAAGTGTAAAGACCGCAACCGTCAGGATGACATACATGGACCACGGCGGCAGTTGCGTGTGCATTTTCATCATATAGCCCACACTGGCGACCACCAGGTAATGGACCACGTATAAGCCGAAGCTTGTACGCGTCATATAGCCCGCAAACCGGCCCGTCCGGTCAAACTTCGCCTGGAACCAGCCCATCAACGCGAGGCACATCAGCCAGCCGTAGAGGTTATTGAGCGGCGTGCCCAAGTACTGCGGAGAGGTGTTGTCCTGTCCGAAGGTCGTGACAATCAGTACCACACCCGAAGCCACGGCGCAAGCCACCAGCGGAATCCAAACCTTCTTCACCTTCTCCTGCACGGCATCGTGCGAAAACACAAAATAGCCCATCAGGAAAGGAATCAGATAGAACAGCGGCTTATAAAGGTTCCAGAGCCCGTCCGCTGACTGGGGACGGGGTTCCTTTACGAGCGACTGCTCCCCTACCCAGAAGAGCACCCCCAGCAGAATGATCACCACCGTGTTGGCTTTTCCGCACCAGTTCCAGAACCGGTCGTTCTTGTCCAATGCGCGCACCAACAGCAGAACCAGGCATAACACCCACAGCACCTGAACAAACCAAAGAGGGCCTGTGCCGCTGATAGCCATGATTCCGTACCTTACCAAAGCGGGCGTTCCGTCAAACACACCCTGCCTTTGCGCGACGACCGTGTTGAAATAACCAGTCATCCAGTGGAATACGAACAAGCCGATGGTTCCGGGAACCAGCAGCTTCCGCGTGCGGGCCTTGAACCATTCCCTGGTACTTTTCTTCCCCAGCGCATACCGCGCGCTGACACCGGCCAGCAGGAAGAGCAGCGGCATAAAGAAAGGATAGAGGATATACATTACAACATCCTGATACTGCGGACACTGCGGATATGGCCCAAACCCGCCGATGCCACCGAACACACCCTTGTTGTTATAGAAGTAGATGACGTGATAGAACAGCACCAGCAGCACCGTCACCCAGCGCAGATTGTCGATCCAATGCTTTCTCATTGCGTGAGGCCCTCCATCGCCTGGTCGATGATTGCCTGGAAAATATCCGTCTTCAGCAGGGCCAAACCCTTCTGGTCACCCAGCATTATCAGCGAATCGCCGGGTTTGATGCCATAGATTTTCCGTGCGTCACGGGGAATGACGATCTGTCCCTTGTCCCCTACCTTTACGACGCCGAAGATGTATTTGCCGTCTTTCTCCTGCATTTGTGGGAATTGTTAGAAATTTCCCACAAAAATAACTTATCTTCCTGAATCGGCAAAATTAATTACTTAATCAGGCCGCCTTTCGCTTGAGCCAGTGCTCGGTGAGCCACTGACGGACCGGAAGGTCGTAGGCTTTGAGCAGGCCCCATGCGAGCAAGATGGCCATGACAACAGTACCGGCACCCACGGCAATGTGCTGCCACTGCGGCGCGTCGGGATGCTGTGCCACCCAGTCCATCTGCATGTAAATCAGGGGATAATGCGTGATGTATATGGGATAGGATATTTCACCCAGCCACTTGCATACAGCCGCGCTGCGCTTGTCGGTCGTCCGGGAGCCGGCACCTGCCAGAACGATCAACGGGAAAAGGACCAGGATGCAGGCAGCCTGGTACAGGCCGTCGGGCACACCCATCTTTCCCCCGATGTTGGGCATCGCCAGCAGGACCACGATCGCCAGGCCGCACCACCAGAAACCGCCTTTCAGATGGATAGGCGAGCCACTGGGATTGGTGGCCGTACGACGGCCGGGAAGAATGCGGGAAATCAGCAGACCGCAGAGGAAGGGATACAGCAACCGCGTGAAACCGATGTATATCTGATCGGGAGAAAGGCTCCAACCGCCGATCACGGTATAATGCGGCCCTTCGAACAGGCCGAAGACATTCCAGCCCAGCGTGACGTCCAGCGTAAAGAAGGCGCAGCATGCGCAGAGGACGGCCAGTGCAATCTTGGGCAAACGCCTAAGAATGAAAGCGTAAAGAATATTGCCAATGTATTCCAATGTCAGCGTCCATACCGGTCCGTTAAAGGAGTTCAGCTCTCCCCACCCCCGAATGTCCAGCCGGTTGCCGCACGGGATGATGAGCAGGCCCATCACCAGGCAGAGCAGATACTTCCACAACGGGATCTGCTGCGTAAGCGGGAAGGCTGTGCCGGAATAAAAGAACAGGGCTGCGCCTACCAGCGTCCCGGCAATCACCATCGGGTGCAGTCGCGTGAGACGGCGTTTGAAAAAGCCCCAGGTCGTCATCCGATCCCAGCGGTCGTCATACGCGTAACCCACCACAAAGCCGCTCAGGACGAAGAAGAAATCCACCGCCAGATAGCCATGGTTAATAATTTGCTCAGCCGGACCCTTGCTATAGGTCTCGAAGATGTGGAACAGCACCACCATCAGGGCAGCCACACCGCGAAGCCCGTCGAGAATTTCATAACGGGGCTTCGATGCCAAATATACGTTTTCCTTTGCCATATTGCTATTTCTCAAGATTTTGACGAGCCTCCGGGCTATACGCATGTATAGCACCGACAACGGAGCAACCATCCAGCTCAGGGCAGTCACCGCAAGTTGCAACGCCTTTTATGCGGGCGCACTGCCGGACACGGCACATGCTGTCGCAGTAAACGGTCTTTCTCCCGTTGGCGCGGCAGCCGTCACAGTTGATGTGCTCCGGCAGAATAGGCGCATTGTTCAACTGTCCCCAGAGCTGAGCCGTTTTCTCACGCAACGCGTGATCGTCGTTCCGGGTGGCGATGTATGCATCGCACTTCTCGCAGTCAATGCCGCAAAATGCTACCAACTGTTTCATTTCGACGCGGTTTCCGTTTGATTCGGTTTCTTCAGAATGAATACGGAAGCGGCGGTCTCAATCAGTCCGAGAACGAAGTAGATGTTGCTCAATGCGTTGAAGCCCCAGGCGTACCATTCCAGGACGATCCAGAGCATCAGGATGATGCCGCAGGCCAGGACGGCCCAGGGTGCGAGACGGTGCTTCTTAATCAGGAGCATGGCTGCCACGAGCTGCGGGAGGCCGTTGACGGCCAGCAGCGCGAAACCCGATGGGATGAAGTTCTTGAAAAAGACATCCGGCCAGGGAAGCTTGGCGCGCAGCAGGTCCAGCATGGGGGTGCCGCCCCACGTTTCACCCGTGGGATCGGCCCACATCATCACGGCTCCTCCCACCGCGCCGATGGCGATGAACAACGTCAAGGCTATCAGGAACTTTCTCATTTCTAAAGAATGAATCTTCACAAAGATACGAAAAAGGATTTACATACGGCCCTTGCTGTCCATGCCTGCTCCCGTTCCTTTATACTTACTCTGGGCCGCATTGAAATTGTAGCGGATGGAGATCTTCAGCTTCTGCGTATCCATCCGGTTGGTCTGATTAATCGTGTGGCTGCCGAAATCGGAGTAGGCATTGAAGTGTCCCAAGCCGAGCAGATCCTGCGCATCCAGGCGCAGCACCAGTGAGCCATCCTTCAGGAGTGTTTTCTGCACGGCGGCGGTAAGGTTGCAGTACATATTGGTCATATACAAGTTCTGCGAATAGCCCTTGGTCATCACCGTCCCGCCTACTTCAAACTGCCAGCCGCCTTTTACGGTCAACGTGTTGAACAACTGTGCGAAAGCGATGGGTTTTCCATTGAATTTCGTAGTCCGGACACCCGACGGCTCACGTTGGTCAGGCGCATAGATGGTCAGCCACTGCGGCTGAATACCCACCGTGTAATTCATATTCCAGATACCGACAGTCGGTGTCAGGTTCACGTAAGCGGCCATTGCGCGATACGGCGTTTCGATGTTGCGGGGCTGGACCAGCACCACACCCTCGTCGCCATAGGGCGCCGACCAGACCATGATGGCATCGTTCGTGCGGGTATAGTTGACAGAAAGCGTAACGAATTTCCAGACAGTCGTCAGGCCAAATTCATGTGAGAATTCCGGCTGCAGCTGTGCGTTGCCGCTCTGCCAGATATAACGGCTGTTGTAGCGGATGGCGCTGGAAAGGTCCGAGTAGCTCGGGCGACGCGTCTTCGCCATCGTGGAGGGCAATTGCCCGCTCAACATACGTGAGGCTTCCGCAATTCTCGGACGGAGTTTCCGCGCGTTCTTGCTGGAACTCCGCGCCGGTACCGACGAGCGCATCGGTTTTGTTCCCCAGAAAGGCGCCGGTCCACGCGGAAGCGTTGATTCCTACGTGGATAAAGGGATGGATACGGTCCGTAAGCACGCCCAACTGCTGATGCTCAACACGCTCATAAGCCAGAACAGGCTGCTGCAGGAACTCCACAAGCGCCCCCGCTACATTCTGGACAACGAATGGACCGAACTGGAGCGCGTGCTCCGCAATACGTTTGAAATTACCCCGCAAGCGCTCAAAAAACAGTTCCCGGCACTTACGCCGGGAGACATCCGCCTCATTCTTTTGTCGCGTTTCCAGTTCAGCGTAGCCGAATCCGCCGCCCTGCTGGGCATCTCCCCCACCTCCGTCACCAAGGCCCGGCAGCGTCTCAAGGGAAAAATCGGCACCGAAAGCATCGAATCGTTCCTAGACACCCTGTAAAAATTGTTTCGCGGACTGTTCAATTGTTTGTCGAACTGTTCGCGTGGGTTTTTCTTTCAGTTATATTAATGTATCTTCGTAACAAGATATATTGTTATACACATGAAAAAGAACCTTCCGATCCATATTCTGCTGGTGGCGGCTGTCATCAGCCTGTGCTGCGCCTGCGGCCAGAAATGGGAATCCCATCCGGCTGACGGATACACGCTGATTACGCAAAAGGGCGGACCGACGCTGGGCTACACTTCCGCACCGATCCTGACCGTCCGCGGATACGCATTCAAGGACCTCAACCGGAACGGGGAACTGGACCCTTACGAGAACTGGGGCCGTCCGGCATACGAGCGCGCCGTGGACCTGGCCAACCGCCTCTCTATCGAGGAAATCGCCGGCCTGATGCTGTATAGCAGCCACCAGGCGGTTCCTACCCCCGAGTTGACCGACGCACAGAAAAAGTTCCTGGGCGAAGATAACCTCCGCGCCGTGCTGGTTACGACCGTCGGCAGCCCGGAAATCGCTGCCCGCTGGAACAACAACGTACAGGCTTTCGTCGAAGCACTTGGCTGCGGTATCCCCGCGAACAACAGCTCCGATCCCCGTAACGAGACCAGCGCCACAGCCGAATTCAACGCCGGCGCCGGCGGACAGATCTCCCTCTGGCCCACGCCGATCGGATTGGCCGCCACTTTCGATCCGGACCTTGTCCGGCAATTTGGTGACATCGCCTCTAAAGAATATCGTGCCCTGGGCATCGCCACGGCACTGAGCCCGCAGATTGACCTGGCTACTGAACCGCGCTGGAACCGTTTCAACGGTACTTTCGGTGAGGATCCTGACCTTGACACCGACCTGGCCCGCGCCTATGTGGACGGCTTCCAGACAACGGAAGGAGCCCGTGACGGATGGGGCCGCGAAAGCGTCAATGCCATGGTCAAGCACTGGCCGTCCGGCGGCCCGGAAGAAGGCGGCCGCGATGCGCACTTCAATTATGGAAAATACGCCGTCTATCCGGGCAGCAATTTCCAGACGCAGCTGCAGGCCTTTGTGAAAGGCGCCTTCAACCTTAATGGGAAAACCCGCTGCGCCACGGCCGTGATGCCGTACTATACCATCTCCCACGGCATCGATCCTTCGGGGCAGGACCGCGGAAACAGCTACAGCCACTACATCATCTCCGACTTGCTGCGTGACCGGTATGGCTTCGAAGGTGTGGTCTGCACGGACTGGGGCATCACCCACGACAATGCCAGCATCGCTGCCTTCGACGGCAAATGCTGGGGTATGGAAACCCTCACCGAAGGCGAGCGCCACTATGAAGTGCTCAAGGCTGGCGTCGACCAGTTCGGCGGCAATAACGACAAGGGCCCCGTGCTGGAAGCATACCAGATGTGGGTCCGCGACTTCGGCGAAGATGCCGCCCGCGAACGCTTTGAGCAATCGGCAGTGCGCCTGCTGATGAACGTCTTCCGTACGGGCCTTTTCGAGAACCCGTATGTCAGCCCCGAAGCCGCTACGGCTCTGGTGGGCAATCCCGATTTCATGCAAGCTGGCTACCAGGCCCAGCTCAAGTCCGTGGTCATGCTGAAGAACCACGGCAACGTGCTGCCGCAGGCAACGGCCAAGGTATATGTACCGCAGCGGCACTATCCGGCTTTCGCCGGCCGCTTCGGCCTGTTCGGAGCACACCCCGACTACTGGGCGCTGCCCGTAGAGAAGGAACTCGTACAAAAATATTATGAGTGGGCGGAAACCCCTTCGGAAGCCGATTTCGCGCTCGTGTTCATTCAGGAGCCCTACTCCGGCACCGGTTATGACGTGAAGGACGCGGCCGCAGGCGGCAACGGGTATGTGCCCATCAGCCTGCAGTATCTCCCCTACACCGCCGAATACGCACGCGAAACCTCGCTGGCGGGCGGCGACCCCAAAGAGACCTTTACAAACCGCTCATACAAAGGCAAGTCCGTCAAGACCGACAACGTGGATGACCTCAACAGCGTCATTGCAGCCCGCAAAGCGATGGGCGAAAAACCTGTCATCGTGGTCATCGCCGCAACACGGCCCTTCGTGCCCGCTGAATTCGAGCCGTATGCTGATGCTATCCTCGTTAGCCTCGGTACACAGAACCAGGCCATTCTCGACCTCGTGAGCGGCGCAGCTGAGCCTTCGGGCCTGCTGCCGATGCAGCTGCCCGCCGACATGCGCACCGTCGAGGAGCAATTCGAAGACACCCCGCACGACATGCGCTGCTACCTCGATGCCGACGGCAACCGCTACGACTTCGCCTTCGGCCTGAACTGGAACGGCAAAATTGACGATGCACGCACCCGCAAATACAGCAAAAACCAATAAAACCGATAATGAAAAGAATTCTCTTCCCCACGCTCCTGGCGCTTGTGCTGGCCGTTGCCTGCACGAAGCCCGTATCTCCCCAGGAGAAACTCACGGCGAACGACGCCAAAATCAACGAAATCATCGCGCAGATGACCCTCGAGGAGAAGGTCGAGATGTTGCACAGCAAGACCAATATGTCCTCGGCCGGCGTTGAGCGGCTCGGCATCGCGGACATCAACTACGCCGACGGCCCGTTCGGCATCCGCGAGGAAGGACAGCCCAACGGCTTCATGAGCGCCGGCTGGACCCTCGACTCCGCCACCTACTTCCCGACCGGTTCAGCCCTGGCGGCTACCTGGAGCGAAGACCTGGCCTACAAATACGGCACCGGCATGGGTATCGAAGCCCGCCTCCGCGGCAAAGACGTGATCCTCGGCCCCGCCGTCAACATCCAGCGCCTCCCCGTGGGCGGCCGCACCTATGAGTACTTGAGTGAGGATCCGATCCTCTCCGCCGCCCTCGCCCTCTATTACACCAAGGGCGTCCAGGATCAGGGAACGGCCGTGTGCATCAAACACTTCGCCGTGAACAACCAGGAGACCAGCCGTGGCAGCGTGGACGTCAAGATTGACGAACGCACCCTGCGCGAAATCTACCTCAAGCCGTTTGAGCGCGCCGTCATCGAAGGCGGAGCGATGAGCGTGATGCCGGCCTACAACAAGGTGAACGGCGACTACTGCTCCGAAAACGAGCACCTGCTCAACGAGATCCTCCGCGGCGAGTGGGGCTTCAAGGGAATGACCGTTTCCGACTGGGGCGGCACCCACAGCACCATGGGCGCTATGCTGCACGGCCTCAACGTGCAGATGACCGGCTCCAACTACCTGGGCCAGCCCGTGATTGACTCCATTGCCAACGGTGCGCTGACCGAAGACCTCGTGGACGAGAAGGTCCGCCAGATCCTCCGCCTCCGCTTCGCCATCGAACCCGTTCCGTCCGATGTGGCCAACACCGTGATGACCTCTCAGCCCGAAAGCCAGCAGATCGCCCGTGAAGTGGCCGAGAAATCCATTGTCCTGTTGAAGAACCAGGGCGTCCTCCCCATCAAGGCCGAGGTGAAGAAGATTGCCGTCATCGGCCAGAATGCCGTGCTCAAAACGCAGAGCGGCGGTATGGGCGCCGGTGTGAAGGCCCTTTATGAGATTACGCCGCTGGAAGGCATCCAGAAGCGTGCGGGTGATGCTGTCCAGGTGACCTATGCCCCTGGCTATAAGAACTTCCCGGGCCGCCGCTGGGGTCCTGCTCCGGCTGAGCCGAACCCGCTGGAAGCCGCTGCCATTGACGAGCCGGCCGATCCGGCCCTCGTCGCTGAAGCTGTCGCTCTGGCAAAAGACGCAGACCTGGTGATCTTCTTCGGCGGAACGAACAAGAGCATTGAAACCGAAGGTTCCGACCGGAAGGACATCAAACTCCCGTGCGGTCAGGAGACCCTCGTAAAGGCACTCCATGACGCCAATCCGAATCTGGTATCCGTGCTGATTTCCGGAGGCCCGACCGACCTCCAGGTGCTTGAGCCCGTTTCTCCGGCCATCGTACAGGGCTGGTGGAACGGCACGGAGGGCGGCACCGCGCTCGCGGAAGTGCTCTTCGGCGACATTGCTCCGTCCGGTAAGCTGCCGTTCACCTTCCCGGTGAAGCTCGAGGACAGCCCGGCCTACGCACTGGGTAACTTCCCCGGCAACAGCGCCGGCGGCGACCTCTTCACGCTGATGTTCCGTCCCGACGTGCTCAAGATGACGCCGGCTGAGCGCCAGGCGCTCATCGACGCCCTCCCGAAGCCCGTCTCCGAATACACCGAGCGTTTCTACGTGGGTTACCGCTGGTTCGACACCAAAGCAGTCAAGCCGATGTACGCATTCGGACACGGCCTTTCCTATGTCAATTTCGAATACGATGACATGAAAGCCTCCGTTTCCGGCAACAAGGTCAAAGTGAGTTTCAAACTGACCAATGAAGGCGCCATGGAAGCTGACGAAGTCGTCCAGCTCTATGTACACCGTGTAGGTTCCGCCGTCGAGTGGCCCGAGAAGGAACTCAAGGCCTTCAAACGCGTCAACCTCAAGGCCGGTGAAAGCAAGAAAGTGACCCTCGAGATTCCGTTCGACGACCTCCGTTACTGGAACGAGACGACGAACGCCTGGGATCTCGAGCACGGCAAGCTGCAGCTCCTGCTGGGCGCCGCTTCCGACAACATTCATGAAACCGCTGAAATAACCATATAACTATTTACACATATCTCATGAAACGCATCCTTATTACCCTCGCCCTTGCGCTGGTCGCAACGACCGCATTGAACGCACAGGAACTGACCAACTTCGCATTTGGCGGACAGAAACCCATCATCTCCCCCGAACTCACGCAGGACAGCGTGACCTTCCGCTTGAAGGCTGATTACGCCACCATCGTCAAGCTCAGCGGCTCCTGGCTGCCCAACCCCTGGACGGGCACCATCGACATGAAACGCGGTGAGAACAATGTCTGGTCCGTGACGGTTCCCCTTCCGGCTCCGGAAATCTACACCTACTATTTCCTCGTGGACGGCGTGGCTGTGAACGACCCGCAGAACGTGCTCGTCCAGCGTGACGGTACGCGCTATCTCCCGATGCTGCTGGTTCCCGGCGAACGCACGGAGAACTACGGCGAAGCCCACCAGCACGGTACGGTGAGCCATCCCTGGTACCACAGCAACATCCTTGGCATGGACCGCCGCCTGACCGTCTACACCCCGTACGGCTACGAGAACAACCCCAAGAAGAAATACCCGGTGCTCTACCTGCTGCATGGTGCAGGCGGTGACGAGGAAGCCTGGATCTCGATGGGCCGCACCGCCCAGATCCTCGACAACCTCATCGAGAAGGGCCTCGCCGAGCCGATGATCGTGGTCATGCCGAACGGCAACGCCAACCAAGCTGCAGCCCGTACCCTCAACATTCCGGAGAAGCCCATGCCCAACCGCTGGGACCGTGAGGCATTCGAAAAGATGAGCGAAGCCGAGCGTGACCTCATCATGAACGGCTATGTAAGGAGCCTCTGCACGGAAATCGTTCCGTTTATCGAGAAGAACTTCCGCGCCATTCCGAAGCCGGCATCGCGCGCAATCGCAGGCCTCTCGATGGGTGGCGGCCACACCATCTCCGCTTCTATCCTCTATCCGGAACTCTTCGACTACATCTGCCCGCTTTCTGCAGCCGGCAGCGCTACGCCCGAGCAGATTGCAACCCTCAAGAAGGCCGGCGTGAAGCTCTACTTCCTGGCTTGCGGCAACACCGACTTCCTGTTCCAGGGCGCCGAAGAAATGCACGCTAAGCTCACTGAGCAGGGCCTCGACCATGTGTACTTCGTCTCCGACGGCGGCCACGTCTGGGCCAACTGGCGTCTCTACCTGAATACGTTTGCACAGAAGCTCTTCAAGTAGTCTTATGCGCAAATCGCTGATGACGGCAATTGCGGCAGTGGCAGCCCTCCTGGGCTGCTCGCTGCCGATGTCGGCACAATGGTTCCGGCAGCCCACTCCCAATGACACCCTCCAGTCCGTCCGCGTACAGCCCGACGGAAAGGTGCTCTTCCAGCTCTATGCGCCCGAAGCCAAGACCGTCGCCGTTACCGGCGACCTGCCCTGGGACAAACCTGTGAAGTTCGAGAAGAATGCCGACGGCGTATGGCAGGGCCTCTGCGAAGGTCTCGCCGACGGATGCTTCCGCTACAGCTTTCTGGTGGACGGCGTGCGGGTTCAGGACCCCAAAGCGCCGCTTTCCGCCGAACAGGCTTCCGTATTCACGAAGGGCGAAAGTTATGTAAAGAACGTGCCGCACGGCGCAGTAGCGCAGCGCTGGTACTGGTCTTCCACCCTGAACTGCCTTCGCCGAATGCACGTCTGGACTCCGGCGGGCTATGAGAAATCCGCCGAGGCGCTGCCCGTGCTCTATCTGATTCATGGTGGCGGCGACAACGACGCCTCCTGGCCCGGCGTGGGCGCAGCAGGCTGGATTCTTGACAATCTGCTGGCTGAGGGGAAGATCGTCCCGATGATCGTCGTGATGCCCAACGGCACCATTGAAACCCCGGACATGATGGGTGAAGTGCCCCTCTTCGGAGAAGACATGGTGAAAAGCATCATCCCTTTTGTAGAGGAGAACTACCGCGTGAAAGCAGACCGGTCGCACCGTGCGATGGCCGGCCTTTCGATGGGCGGCATGGAAACCATGGAGACCGCCTTCCTGCATCCGGAACTGTTCAGCCACGTATGGGTGCTGAGCTCCAGTTTTTCGCCCGGCAACCAGAAACCGTATATGGAACGGATCCGGTTCCGCGAGATCGCTCCTTCGCTCCGCTTCAAGGCCCTCGTTTTCACCCAGGGCGGACCTGCTGACATCGCCTACAACAACTGCAAGGAGACCCTCGGTTATCTGGATGAAGCCGGCGTTCCGTATAAATATATGGAAAACGCCCAGGCTGGCCACAGCTGGGCTACCTGGCGTGCCGACCTGCAGAAGCTCGCTCCCACTTTGTTCCGCTAATCCCGCAATCCACACACACTTATGAAAAGAATCCTTACCCTCCTGGCCATTTGTATGCTGGCAGTCCCGGCCCTTCTCGCGCAGGAACTGACCAACTTCGCATTTGGCGGGCAGAAGCCCATCATTTCGCCGGAAATCACGCAGGACAGCGTGACGTTCCGTCTCAAGGCCGACTACGCCACTGTCGTCAAGCTCAGCGGTTCCTGGCTGCCCAACCCCTGGACGGGCACCATTGATATGAAACGTGATGAGAACCACGTCTGGTCGGTGACCGTGCCCCTCCCCTCGCCGGAAATCTACACCTACTATTTCCTCGTCGACGGCGTGGCCGTCAACGACCCGCAGAACGTCCTCGTGCAGCGCGACGGTACCCGCTATCTCCCGATGCTGCTGGTGCCCGGTGAACGCAGCGAGAACTATTATGAGGCCAAGAATCACGGCACCGTGTCCCACGTGTGGTACGACAGCCCGTCGCTCGGCTACAGCCGTCGCATGACGGTCTATACGCCTTACGGCTACGAGAGCAATCCCAAGAAAAAGTATCCTGTGCTGTACCTGCTCCACGGCGGCGGTGGTGACGAAGAAGCCTGGACGTCAATGGGTCGTGCGGCCCAGATCCTCGACAACCTGATCGAGAAAGGCCTCGCCGTGCCGATGATCGTGGTCATGCCGAACGGCAACCCCGGCCAGCAGGCAGCCCGCACCCTCAACATTCCGGAAAAGCAGATTGACTGGCGCGCCCCCGAAAACCAGGACGCTTATGTCAAGAGCCTTGTCACGGAAATCATTCCGTTCGTAGAGAAGAACTACCGGGCGATCCCCAAGAAGTCGGCACGTGCCATCTCAGGCCTGTCGATGGGCGGCGGACACACCACCCGCGCTACCATCCTCTACCCCGACGCATTCGATTACATCTGCCCGCTGAGCTGTGGCATCCGCGAATATGACGGCCTCGACAAGGATCTGCAGGGCATCAAGAAGGCCGGCTACAAGCTCTACTGGGTCGGCTGTGGCAAGGAAGACTTTGCATGGCCGGGCACCGAGGTCCTCGACAAAGCCCTCGAGCGCAACGGTATGCCTCATACCATCTACGCTTCCGACGGCGGCCATGTATGGTTCAACTGGCGCTTGTACCTGAATACCTTCGCACAGTTGCTGTTCAAATAAAGGATACGCACCAACGATCCTTTAGAATAACGCTGACGCCCAATAATGTTGGACGTCAGCGTCTTTTTTACGTGAGGAATCGCGATGCTTTATCCATCAAAGAATTATGGGACAGGATCGAGCAGATAGATCAAGTCACACGACGGACTCTCATCTTCCCGGGTAAACGGATGAAACCCTTCTTTGATAAGGGTAATCTGTTTTGTCTCGCTCTGCTCCCCAAGGGGAAAGGCAATATGGAAAGTGCCGTCAGAGCCTGTTACGGCACTTCGTCCGTCTACAGTCACCGTCACACCGGCTAAAGGACAGGACTGAAAATCGTCGACGCTTCCATCAAACACTTTTCCGGCGAACAAGGCGAACGAGCTGTCTCGTCGCACCTGCATATTCGCATAGTTACGGATGCCCGCACCCAGCGGGACGGGCTGGGTTTCATCAACGTAATACCTGTCGGCATGGAATGAGACCGGAATCTCGCGAAGGCGGAAATAGCCGGGCAGAGCGCCGACCGTAATGGTGGTATCGGGACCCGCCAACGGATACTCACTCCCGTTTACGGTCAGAACCCCCTCTTCCATCTCGGGAAGCTCACAAGCCTCGCCTTGGAGGGTGACATGCAACTTAACTGGAACCATATACCAGTAAGAGAGAGCTGCCAGTAAGATGGCCAGAGCTGTGATGGAAAGGGCCACACGCCGGACAAATCGACGGTGCCGGCGCCAGAGCGTATCGAACTGAAGCCCCAGGATATGGGCGACGAGCCGGATGAACGCCTTCTCAGGGTCGGTCTTCCCATCGTCAGTCACGGAAATACCCAACAGGCATTTATCCGGATGCTCCCGGTTCCACTGCTCCAGGGCGGGCGGGAAACTGCTGCCCTCCACAATAAACGGCACGATCCGCTCCAGACGGCCCATTTCGATAAAAGCCTTGATTTCATCGTTCACCCACGTCGAATTTGCCGAATTTGGCGAGCAGATGACCACCAGATAGCGCGACGCCGCCAGGTGGGAGCGCAGGCTGTCGTTCAGGATTCCGGAGGTAAGAGTATCCCGATCGCGGAATACAGGACGGATATAACGGGAATCCGAAAATTCATTGTGCGTCTCGGTCGGCAGGCGGTACCACTCCAACTTGTTCTGCAGCCACTTCGCCCATCTCACATCCTTGTGGTTGTAAGAAATGAAAACGTAGTTCGAAGGCGTTGTCGCGTTCTTGTCGTCCATATCGCAATCCCGTCGTTATTCCTTAATCAGCCCTTTCTCTTTCAGTCCATTGTACAATTCCGTCCCTTCTTTGTATTCCGACAGGTAATCAGGATTGATTTCCATCACTTTTTTCCACATCTTCAGCGCACCTTTCGTGTCGCCCTTCTTCAGGAGGATTTCACCTCTTGTGTCG
>Ga0310696_10001711_pt1 | contig 31157 bp, 14 predicted proteins | sample AusTroGonzalo_MG_4_FD_203885 | JGI IMG/M metagenome (GOLD analysis project Ga0310696, IMG submission 203885) | Bovine rumen microbial communities from tropical cattle in Woodstock, Queensland, Australia - Gonzalo_02 (v2) (version 2) | ecosystem: Host-associated > Mammals > Digestive system >... | reverse complement strand
CGTTGCAGGTTTGGTGTAGGTCTCGTAGGGAACGCCGTTGTCGCCCACGACAGGCCAGTCCTCACTCCACTTCACAGGCTGCAGGTTGGGGAAGCGGCCGAGGGCACCAAGGTCTTGCTGCATAATTGTCCACCACTTGCCCTTCGTGTCATCGATGAGTGCTCCCTGGTGGATGGTGTTGGGTTTGCCGTCGATGGTACGCTCTACAAGCATTTTTTCCTCATAGGGTCCCCAAATATCCTTCGAGCGGAAGACTGCCTGTCCGCTGGGCCAGCCGCCATAGGTTGCATAAATATAATAGTATTCGCCCTTCTTATAGAAATGACATCCTTCGAGCTGTGGTCTGTCCTCGATGACCTTCTTGTCCTGAATAAAGTTAAAGTTCTCGTCCAGTTCACAAACGTAGATATTCTCGATGCCACATGCGACGTAGACCTTTCCGCCCTCGAAGAGCATACCAGGATCGTAGTATCCACGAGAAAGTTTCTTCTTCTGCCAGGTTCCCTCTGGGTTTTCGGCCGTCAGCAACCAGCCTCCTGCATCGTTGCCGTTGATGAGGATGTAGAACTTGCCGTCGTGATACTTCATGGAGCAAGCCCACATGCCCTTAGCATAAGCGTCCTCCCCGTTCTTCAGGTTGTAGTTGTCGGTGTCAGCCAACTGCAACAGAGGCTGTGCGCAATACTCCCAATTCACCATGTCCTTGGATTTCAAGATGGTCGCTCCGGGGAACAGGCTCATTGTGGTGGAAACCATATAATAGGTGTCGTTCACACGAATTACGTCCGGGTCGGGGAAATCGGCTCGCACGACGGGGTTCTGATACTTGCCATCGCCGAGGTCTGCCGAAGGTGCGTCGTTGACATAGTCGGGCTCGGGGTTATTGACCTGGGCGTATTCTGCGTACCAATCGAAACAGGCCTTGCCACAAGCCTCTGGCTCGCCGCCGAATGAAGGCTCGGCAACTCCCGTTTCCAGCAACTTGTCAACATCGATGAGACAGTGAGTACCCGAAAGGGTCATAGAAATGTTTCCATAGTAATCGTGCACGTTCTTCGTGATAGTTCCCCAAACGGAGGTACGACCCGTGGCCCATGTTCCATAGTTGGACTCCACCCAATCGCCGTGCTCGTTGTAGTGACCAGATCCTTCCTTGATGGGACTCCAGTCAATTTCTGTGATAATAACGGGGTTGGTATCCACGACAGGCACCTGATTGTGGAACTGAGTAATCTTACGCTGGGTGGCAGCCGAAACATCGTTGGCTGTCAAATTCTTATCCGCACAGCCATACCAGCCGTCGTAGTCGTGAACGGCGTAACCGATGTTATTTCCAGTGATAGGATAAGTCTTGTAGTCGGCGTAGCTGGCCTGCCAACCTGCACCAGGAATCCAGACAATACCCGTGAAGCCGTTCTCGCGAATCTTGTCAACGATAGGCTGGAAGAAGTCGTGCAGTGCCTTGGCGTCATTTTGTCGGTTGGCATTCTTCACGCTTACCGGCTCGTTGGCCAATTCAATGCTAATCTGACCTGCAAAGCTACGGATGGTCGGATCCTGAGTGACAATATCCCAGACTTCCGTCAGATACTGCTGATAATAGCCATCCACCCAAATTTCACCGGGGCAGACTCCAGGAGGACGCACTACGACGTACAATCCATGGTTCATGGCGTCTACCATCAAGGGAATATACAGAGACTTGAGGAAGGTCTTCAGACGATTGGGATTGAAATGTACTACGCTGGCCTCACCCGACGGCAATTCGCCTTTGTCGTTCCTCGGCTGAATTTCCGGGTCGATGTATTGGTAGCTGTCATCATTCGTCCAAGCGGGGTCGAGGTGCAGACGGAAAACATCGCAATTGGCTTGCTGCATCCCCGCAAAAAGCTTATTGAAGTAAGCCAGACACTTCTTGGCACCATTCGTGTCATATTGTGTGCCATCTGTCCAGGGGTTGCCCCAACGGTAATCGTTGAAATACATACTGGGAGTGTCCATGACTCCATGAAGGACGACGTGGTTCCCGTAGCTATCCACGATCCATTTGCCTTCAACGTGGAGTGAAGGCAGTTGCTTCACGTTTTGGGCAACGGCCGTAAGCGTACCCATAAGAAGCAACAATGAAAATAATGCTTTTTTCATGATTGAAATGTTTATTTATGAGTCTAAATTATTTATTCTTCTGTATTCTGTTCCGGAGCGTATTGACTGGGCGAGACGCCGAAGTGTTTCTTGAAGACGGTAGAGAAATGGCCTGCCGTAGCGAAGCCCACGCTATACGCTACCTGAGCGATGCCCATTTTATGCTCTCTCAGCAGACGAGCTGCCTGTTCCAAACGAATGCCCCGGACGAAATCGCTGGCAGCAAGTCCCGTGAGTTCCTTCATCTTACGGTGCAATTGTGCACGGCTCACTCCTACCTCCTGACAGAGCTGCTCGGTGGTGTATTCTGAATCCGACAAATGGCGGTTGACGCTCTGCACGACACGGTCCATCAGCAGTTCATCTTCGCTCCTAACATTGGGGGCATCGATACGCGTAGCCACAGCCGCCGTGTCACCATAGATTCCGTGCTGCCGCTTTCTGTTCTGTACGTAACCACCGATAGCCTTCCGCATCTCGTCGAGGGTGAGCGGGGTGTCCTCCGCGTGGATGGCACTCATGAGCACTTGCAGTTTCTCACGATCCGTCTGGTGTTGGAGATGACGGTTGTAGACAAAAGCCGCCATCAGCACTACAAGAATAAACACCAGTACATAAATGACGTAAGCCAGCGTACTGAGCCACCACGGCGCACGAATCTCTATGAAATAATCTTCCACCGGGGTCTGGACACCAGCCACCGAAGCCCGCACTTGCAGGTGATAATTACCTGGAGCCAGGTGGTTGAAAGTGATGGTATTTTGTCCCTCTGGCGCCTGCATCCATCGGTCGTCATCGGCCATACGGTATTGGAAAACGGTTGCCTGGGCATCGGAGAAGTCCAATAATGAAAAGTCCATCTGGAAAGCTGTCTCGGAGTAAGCGAGACTGAACTTCCGACAATCCATCAGTGCCCCGTTCATAACACGCCGACGGCCTGAGAACGTCTGCGACGTCACTTCCTCGCCACCAATGCGGAAAGCTGTCAGGTGCACCCGGGCTGCCGTTCGCTGTCGTGCCTTGACGCTGTCGGGATGAAAGAGAAACAACCCGTCGGCCATTCCCAAACAGATTTGTCCGTCGGCCAACTGCAATCCAGCTCCCTGTACAAACTCTTCCCGGAGCAAGGGAGTCCCCACCAGCGAGTCGCCCTTTTGCACCCTATAAAGTCCGTCGGTAGAAGCAATCCAGAGGTCACCGCCCGCGTCCTCCGTCATGAAAGTCACATCGCCTTCCATAGGCAACTGCGAAGCAAAAGCCATCTGGTTATTTTTCCTGACGCACAGGGCAGTACAGGGAACCCAATCGTGCAGAATCTCCCAACCTTCGGTACGGAACGAGGCGGTACGAGGGTCATAACAGGAAATACCGGAGGCTGTGCCAATCCACAGACGTCCACGGTCATCCTTGTCGAAGTCATAAATCCAGTTGTTGCAGAGTCTTCCGCGGTGGAGCGTGTCCGTCGAATGCATGTTCAAACGTCGGTCAATAGTCCCCGTGGCCTTGTCCACAAGATAACAGCCATCGCCATACGCGGAAACCGCCAACAGCCCGTCCATGTCGAAAATCATATTGACCAAGTGCCCGTCAGAACTGAACAGGTGCTGGCTGCGGCCAGTTGCCGTATCGTAACGATAGAGTCCGTCGCCAGTCCCCACCCAGAGGGTTCCTGAACCATCACCGAGGAGAGATTCCACCCCGGCTGGCATGACGGGATGGTTCACGACGCGGCCCGAAGAATCAAATACGTAGACACCGGCTCCCTGCACCGCACACCAGAGCGTTTCTCCAGGGCCTTCGGCGATGGAGGAAATGCAAGTTCCCGTGCGAATGCCTTGCGACGAAAAACGCCATCGCTGGAAGCAGGGTTTGTCATGCAGGCTCAGTTGCAGCAGTCCGCGTCCGTGGCAGCCCACCCAGAGGTTGCCGTCGCGGTCTACAAGGAGAGAGCTGATGCGGGCCATGCTGAGGTCAAAGCCCTCTACATCCACCTCCAACGGACGTAAAGTCTTCTCGCCACGCGGAATCCATTGGAGTCCTTGCCCTCGCGTACCTATATAAGTAGTACCCCGGGCATCCTGAGTAACGCAGGTTTGTGGCAGTCCTACCAGTTCCACCTGTCCGTCCAACTCGTAGAAAGCCTCGGCGTGGCCCTCTCGGTGTTCAATCGCTCCCTTCTTGGTCCGATGCCACACCTGACCGCTCGAACCGCTTTTCCAGACACTACCGTCGGAGGCCTCATAGAAAGCTCCGAAGTACTCGTCGTCGTCCTGAGGTGCATAACCGCGCAGCCGCGATGCCTCCAGCTTCTCCAAGTCTATGCGATAAAGTCCGTAACCTACGGTTCCAGCCACGAGACGTCCGTCACGCATCCTCACCACAGAACTCACACGGGGGTGGATGCCATCGGGAAAGCTCACGGGGCGAAAGTCGCCCTCTATGCGGTCACGCAAGAGAAGGCCGGAAGCAGTCCCCACCCAGAGCCGTCCGCAGTCTTCGGCGAGAAGGCTGCTGACGCAATTATAACCTGGACTCATGTCCTGCGAAGGGAGCCGATGCGACGTGAAGCGGTAGCCATCGAAACTGCACAGCCCCTGTTCCGTGCCTACCCAGATAAGGCCGTCGGCATCCTGAACCAAAGCAACAATCAACGACGACGGAAGCCGGCCACTGCCGAAGAACTGTGCTTCATTCGGACGAAGGACGACGGCCCATAACAGCAAAAGGAATACAGATAGCAGGCGTTTCATCGATGATTCATGAGTGTTGCAGGGGCAAAGGTAGGTAACATTTCGTAAACAGCAACGAAAGATTCAGAAAAAATCATTTGACTTCGCACTCGAAGGGCGTTGCCGGCAGCGAGGGAGCATCTACGGCGCGACAATCCGCTTCGACGGGATTGTGTTTCCACGCATAACGCACCCGAGTTCCGCTTCCCTGAAGCACGACCTGATTGCCGTTGGCCGATGCCTGCACCTGACGGAAATGCCCGGTTGCATCGAAGAGTTCAAAGCCCTGGCTTCCAGTTACGGCTTGGTCGAAGGTCACGACAACCGTTCCATCGGGGCGCGCCTCGGCCCGTACAGGCTGGGGCGAGAGGACACCCGGCTTGCCAAACACCAGCTTGTCGAAAGCCCAGGCCACGCGTTCGGCCAGCTCTTTCTTGCGCAACGGGTGAATGTCATTCGCTTCGCCCAAGTCAATGGCAACAGCCAGTTCGGCCTTGTCGTCGGCGAGGGCGGCACGGCGCTGGCTCTCGCGCAGCCGTGCCCAACTGCTCTCCTGGGGCGTCTGGCTGGGAGCCATGTAGTTGGCCAACTGCACGATGACGAAGGGCAGTTCGGGTTGTTCAAAGTGGCGGCGCCAGCATTGCATGAGCGTCGTCAGCTCCTGCTCGTAGAGGGCTGCGCGGTCGGTATTGGACTCTCCCTGATACCAGACAGCTCCGGCCAGGGCAAAGGGAGCAAGGGGATGAATCATTCCGTCGAACGTCGTTCCGGCCATGTTCTGGAAACCTGTGGGCAGGGAAGGCTGCGACGGCATGAGGGCACCTTCGCGGCAGAGCCATTGCGAGGAAAGGGGCTGTACGCTGCCATCGGCCCAACGCAGTTCGTAGGGTTTCTCGCGCACGAACTGGGGAGCCTGGCCATGGTTGATGAAGCGCACGGTCAGTACATTATCGCCTTCGCGCAGCACTCCGGCAGGCACCTGATAGCGGCGCGGAGGATACTGGTAGCCGGTCTGCCCCACCAGCTTGCCGTTCAGATAGGTCTCGTCGGCATCAATCAACGTGCCTACCCAGAGGAGGACGGGCTGTCCGGCATGAGCGGCATCGATTTGGATGTGCTGACGCAGCCAGTAGGTGCCGCAGAAGTAGCCCGGAGCCACGGGCAGCTTATATTGTTCGGCCAACTTCCACTCGCTTTCGTCGGTGTCGGCATCCTGCCATCGGCCAGCCACACCGGGGTCTCGCTGTGCCAGTTGCTGGTTCCAGCGCTTGGAGACCTGAGCGTTGGCCTCCTGGGCTGTGCGGCGCAGAGCCGGGTCGCTGTAGAAGTCGGCCTCCGCAGCCATGCGCGGCACCAGACGACGCACGCTGTCGCGAGGCAGCCAGGCCTCGATGGGTGTTCCGCCCCAACTGCTCTGGACGATGCCTTGGACGACGCCTGTCTCCTGCGCCATGCGCTTGCCAAGGAAATAGCCCAAGGCCGAGAACTTCCAGGCCGAACGGCGACAAAGGTACTGCCACCCGTCGGTGCGGACATCCTCGCAGGCGCCGTCGAGGGCGGCCTCGTTCTGTACCCGGAAGAGGCGCACGCAGGAAGTGCTGTCGCGGTCGATTTCATCGGGGTATTGCGGGTAGACACGTTCCCCGTTGGTATCGATGTTCGACTGCCCGCTGCACAACCAGACATCGCCCACCCATACGTCGGAGAGCCAGACTTCCTCCTCGCCGCAACGGATGGTCAGGACAAACGGCCCCGAAGCATTCATCGATGGCAAGGCCACGCGGAAATAGCCCGAAGCGTCGGCCACGGCCTCTGCCGCATATTTGGCCTTCTTCTTGCCATCGGGAGTCAACGAGACCTGAACCGACTGACCGGCACCGACCCATCCCCAGACAGGGACGGCCTTGCCGCGCTGGAGCACCATGCCATCCGAGAACAGACGGGGCAGACGGACGGCTGCGACGGCTACCTGAGCCAAAAGCAAGCATGAGACGAAGAGGAAAAACGCCCTGCGAACAGCGTTCGGAGAGACGAAACGGGAAAGAACGTGAGTGAAACGGATCATAAGACGAAAGATAAATAATATTTGCCTGCAAAGTTAGTCCTTTCGTGCGAGAAAACCTTTCGCCAACGTCTCAAAAGTAGACAAAAGTGTTACATATAACAAAAAAAGGACGGCAAAAGCACCGCGCATGAACTATTTTATCTATCTTTGCGGGAAAAAATAAACAAATTTACCTATAAACGTATGTCAAAACAAAGTCAAGAAACCATCTCTCCGTCTCAGGTGGAAGCTCAGGGCTTCTACCGCCTCTCCTGGCTCCAGCGCATCGGCTTCGGCTCGGGCGACCTGGCTCAGAACCTGATTTTCCAGGTCACGTGCATGTATCTGTTGTTCTTCTACACCGACATCTACGGACTGGACGCCGTGGACGTTTCGGTGATGTTCACCGTCGGCAACGTGGCCAACGTCATTTGGGACCCCATTGTCGGTGCCCTGATAGACAAGCACAACCCCAGGCTGGGCAAGTACCGCTCCTACCTCGTCTTCGTGGGCATTCCTCTCTCGGGTTTTGCCATCCTGTGTTTCTGGAACGGCTTCGCCCCGTCGCTGCTCTATGCTTATATCACGTACATCGCAATGACCTTGCTGTACACCTTCATCAATGTCCCCTACGGCGCCCTGAACTCCTCCCTCACGCGCGACACCAACGAAATCACTATCCTGACCTCCGTCCGTATGTTCATGGCCAACTGCGGCGGCCTGGCCGTGGCATCCGGCCTTCCACTGCTCATCTCCCACTTCACGACGGAGGAGGGCGACGGCCTGCCCAAGGACCCGCAGGCGTGGTTCACGACCATGACCATCTATGCCATCGTGGGACTCTGCCTGCTGCTCTTCTGCTTCTCGCAGTGTAAGGAGCGCGTGGTCATGAGTGCCGAGGAGAGCGAGAACGTGAAAATCAGCGACCTCTGGATGGAGTTCTTCCACAACCGTCCGCTGCGCGTCATCGCCTTCTTCTTCATCACGGCCTTCTCCATGATGTCCATCGGCAACGCCGCCGGAGCCTATTTCATGAACAGCAACATGCACGCCTCGGCCGACCAACTGGCGCTCTTCATGGGCCTGGGTTCGGCTCCCGCGTTTATTTTCATGCCCCTGGTGCCGATGATTAAGCGCATGGTGGGCAAGAAGAATATGTTCTACATCTTCCTCAGCATCGCCATCATCGGCATGGCCTTCCTCTACGTCGTGGCCAAGATGGAGAACCCCAACATGACCCTCGTCTATGTGGCCCAGTTCGTGAAGTCCACGGGCGTCATCGTAGCTACGGGCTACATGTGGGCACTGGTTCCCGAAGTCATCTCCTACGGCGAGTACAAGAGCGGCAAGCGCATTGCTGGCATCGTGAACGCCCTCACCGGCATCTTCTTCAAGGCCGGAATGACCCTCGGCAGCGTGGTCGCTCCCGCCATCCTGGCCTACGTCGCCTACAACCCCGAAGTCATCGACCAGACTCCCACGGCCGAAGAGGGCATCCTGTGGCTCATGTGCATCATCCCCGCCGCCCTCCTGCTCCTCGCCATGTTCATCATCTCGAAGTACGAACTCTCCGACGAAGTCATCGACCGCATCAACCAGGAAATCGAGGCCAAGAACAAATAATACATAAACTATAAACTCTCATCATGGAACGTTATCTTTTCCCATCCGACTACATGGCCGACCCGTCCGTTCACGTGTTCGGCGACCGTCTCTTCATCTATCCCTCCCACGACCGCGACTCCGGCGAAGCCTTCGACGACGACGGCGGACACTTCCAAATGCGCGACTACCACGCCCTCTCGCTCTGCGGCGACCCAATGACAGCCGAAGTCACCGACCACGGCGTCATCCTTGACGTCGACGACGTGCCCTGGGCAGAAAAACAAATGTGGGACAACGACGTCGTGGAGAAGGACGGCAAGTACTACCTCATCTTCTCGGCCAAGGACCTCAACGGCGTCTTCCGCCTCGGCGTGGCCGTGGCCGACCGTCCCGAAGGCCCCTTCCGCCCGCAGGCCGACCCCATCCGCGGCAGCTACAGCATCGACCCCTGCGTCTTCAAGGACGACGACGGCCAGATCTACTGCTACTTCGGCGGACTCTGGGGCGGACAGCTCCAGCGCTACAAGGACAACCACGCCCTGAAAGCCGAATACCTGCCCGAAGGCGACGAGCCCGCCCTGCCCTCCCGCGTGGTACGCATGACGGACGACGTGCTCCAGTTTGCCGAGGCACCGCGGCCCGTGGTCATCGTCGACGACAACGGTCAGCCCCTGAAGGCTAACGACCCGCACCGCTTCTTCGAGGCTTCGTGGATGCACAAGGCCAACGGCCGCTACTACTTCTCCTACTCCACTGGCGACAGCCATCTGCTCTGCGTGGCCGTCGGCGACTCGCCCTACGGCCCCTTCCGCTTCCTCGCCGAAGTGCTGCAACCCGTCGTAGGCTGGACCACCCACCACAGCATCGTCCGCTATGCCGACCGCTGGTGGCTCTTCCACCACGACTGCGTGCCCTCCAACGACATCACCTGGCTCCGCAGCCTCAAGGTCATCCCCTTGCCCGAGCTGCCCGAGTAAGTGCAGACGACAGATTTCAAGTTCAGACACCACGGATTTCACGGATTTCACGGATTTGTCCGCCCTGCAAGGGCAAAAGCATTGATAATGAGGATGCTTTTGCCCTTGCAGGGCGGACAAATCCGTGAAATCCGTGTAATCTGTGGTATCAGAAGTCCAGCAGCAACTGTTCGTCCGGTAGCAGCCGGAACGTCATCCGGTGGTGCGGTGTAGGACCGTACCTGCGAATCGCCTCGCGATGCGCTGCGGCCGGATAGCCCACATTCTTATCCCATCCGTATTGCGGGAATTCGTGCGCCAGTTCCCGCAACCTGTCGTCGTGGTACGTCTTCGCCAGCACGCTGGCCGCCGCGATGCTCAGGTACGTGGCATCGCCCTTGACCACCGTGTCCGCTGGGATGGCCGTGGCCTCGCGCCCTTCCACGTCGGGATGCTGAATGAGCGGGTAGTAGGGTTTCCAGCGATTACCGTCCACGATGATGTGCTGCGGCCGCACCTTCAGTTGGTCCAAGGCCCGCTGCATCGCTAAGATGGAGCAGCGCAGGATGTTCATTCGCTCAATCTCCCGCGGGGAGCATTGCCCCACCGCCCACGCCACGGCCTCGCGCTCGATGACCTCCCGCAGGCGATAGCGCTGACGCTCGGTCAACTGCTTGGAATCGTTCAGCAGTTCGTCGTGGAAGTCCGCAGGCAGGATGACCGCCGCCGCAAACACAGGCCCAGCCAGACAGCCGCGCCCCGCCTCGTCGCAGCCCGCCTCGATGACCCCCGGAGTATGGAAAGATTTCAACATAGAATCAGCACGAAAAGGCATGAATGCGCCTGTTCGCGCGGCAAAGGTAGGAACTTCCTGCCGCATGACCAAGGAATTTGCGGAAAAAGCTCCGCTCTGCGCCAATTGGGATGCAGAGCAACCACCTAATTCGACACAACAAAAGTTTTTGTCGAAAAAGGGCGTTTACCGTCACCTTTCCGCCTACGCGTCCGATAATCAACGTATTACGGGTGACGGCAAGGTGACGGTAACGTGTATTTTTGGCAAATAGAAACCCGATGTGGCTGATAATGAGGACGAAAGATTATATTTACCATCACCTTTTTGGTATGAAGGCCAAAACGCTTGCAGGAACGGAAAGAAATAATATGGAACGAGTAAGGAAACAAATTGGCACATAAACACAAATTTAGGCCACAAATGGAAATGAGAAAGAAAAGAATGCGCAAGAATTGGCAAGAAATTCAGTTAACAATAAGCAAAGAAAAATTACGAGGCTGCTGACAATGGAATCCGAGTAATCTGCGTAATCTGTGGTGTTCACAATCAAAAGTCCCAGCGGGTGGCTTCCGAACCCTTAAGGGTTGAGGCCTGAACCCTTAAGGGTTAGAGCGGGAACCCTTAAGGGTTCAGACGGTTACTGTCAAGGGATTCGGAAACGCCTTTTACCATCACCTACCGTCACCTTACCGTCACCTCATAATCCACTAAAAAGCAAATGATTGAACGGAAAAGGTGACGGGTGACGGTAATTTTTACAACAAACTTTTTCTGCGCCAGTTCAGGTGGTGAAAGTGCATAAAAAGACTCCTGTACGCACACGATATACCAATATACCATCCTCTTCAACAATGGATTTCACAACATGAATAATAGAACAAGGCAAAAGAATATAAATAATGTATGGCAAGGAGGAACGACTTAGGCGGGCGAAAGTGACAAAATGTTGAATCTTCGCCCGCTTTTCGCAAGTTTAACGGAGAAAGCAGACACCATGTGCAAAAAAAAACGTAACTTTGCACCCACTTATTTAATATAGAATTATGCCATACCAATCAATAGACGAACTACAGAACCTGCTGAGCCAAGAGGTTTTCGGCGACAGGCAGGACAGCAAAAAAGCCGCAGGAAGGGCTTTGGGAACATTCATCGAGACCATTGTTTACTATCTCCTGCGCCAGTGGGGTGAGAACGACTCCACGGCAATCGAACGCCCCCTTGCCGAGTACGGGAGGGCAGAGATTACACACAACGTGGAGTTTACACTGCATCCCATCCGCAAAACTTATAGCCAAGTTGAAATAGAAGCCAACGTACCCACGACTGCTCGACGGATTGCTGACAAAATTGATTTGCCGGATGAGTTCACACTCACATCAAACAAACTTATTAACAAGGGCATCATCCAAAATGCTTGCGTAATAGGCACAACTGAGAAATCGGTTGCCATCGCAACGCCAGACAGGATTACGACAACCGGCACAAACATTCACGCTTTTGTTCTTGACAAGCACGCCTACGCCATGATTGAGTGCAAGCGTGTAGGCAAAGAGGGCGACGCCAAAGGGCCACAGACAATTGAAAAGGCCAAGCAGGGCGCCTACGTGGCCAAGACGACTTCTTCGCTTCAGAAAGTGCGCAACGACCAAGGGGGACTCGACGGCATCTACTACGTCAACGGTGAAGCCCACGTCGGCCCATACGCACAGTTGCTTAATGAGATTATTGAAAACGGCGACGCACAGCAACTCCGTGATTTCACGCTTTCTATTGGCGTGGTCAGCAACCACGGCAACTGGTTCACGGCTGGGAATCAAAACAAGGAAATGAAAGTCCTTGCCCAGAGCTATGACTGGCTGCTATTCCTCACCGACGAAGGGCTTGCAGAGTTCATCATCGACTTGTTGCGTTCTCCAAGACGTGAATACAAGGCTGTCAAAGAAGCATTTATTGCCAGCTATCCTCCCGCCGGAGGCCCCAAATCTGCAAATGCCTTTACCAAGAAGCGCATGGAACATACCGCACATCGGGCACTCGATGCCTACTTCGCTGCTAACATTGACAAGAGAGAGCGTTGGTTCAACGTCATATCGCCGGAAGCTGGAACCCTGCACGACTTGAAGCATATTCTCGTAACGCTTAAAAATAAGGACTGGAGGGCCATATTATGACAGCAGGAAGACACGTCAATCCGCTTAGCCAGACCTGGTGCACGCCGCCAAAGTATGTTAACGCCATCAAACGCTTCTGGAATGGGAAAATCGGACTTGACCCATGCTCCAACGAATATTCCGTTGTGAAAGCCGAAGTGGAATACCGCCTACCCGAGCATGACGGGTTGAAAGAAAGCTGGGACTATCCCACCGTCTATGTCAATCCCCCATACGGAGCCGACCGTGAGCGCGGCACCACCATCAAAGACTGGCTGGCCAAATGCGCCAACACACATCGGACATACGGCTCTGAGGTTATCGCCCTCGTTCCCGTGGCCACCAATACCTCACACTGGAAGAAATGCGTGTTCGGTGTCGCCGATGCCGTTTGTTTTCTCTACGACACACGTCTCCGCTTCCTCGAAAATGGCTATGACACGGGCAAAGGGGCTCCCATGGCTTGCTGCCTCATCTATTGGGGTGACGACGTTGAAGGCTTCAGAGAAAACTTCATGCAATATGGCGCAGTTACTGACATTAGGGATTTGAAGGAAGTTCCGATTGGTGCCGATGTTTTCGTACAGGAGTTTGTATTTGCATAAAACAAACGCTTAAAACATATATAATTGTCGGGGCCTACCTTTGCGCCCGTAAATTGAAGAATTTCATCTATGAAACGTTCCTTTTTATTTCTGTGTCTGTTGGGGCTCGCGTGCTCGGATGCCTTGGCCCAGCAGACGGACTTGCGTCCCATGGAGGATGTGAACAAAGTCGTAGACCTGACGCTGGACTCGCTGGAGAAGGTGAAGACGGCGCGCCCCGTGGCAGGCAGCAGCCGCCGTGGCTCGAACCCGGTACTCTTCCTCGTGGGTAACTCCACCATGCGGACGGGCACGAAGGGCAACGGCGACAACGGCCAGTGGGGATGGGGCTTCTTTGCCCACAAATACTTCGACGAGAGCTGCATCACGGTGGAGAACCAGGCGCTGGGCGGCACCAGCTCGCGCACATTCTACACGCAGCTCTGGCCCGACGTGAAGCAGGGCATCCGCCCGGGAGACTATGTCGTCATCGAACTGGGACACAACGACAACGGCCCCTTCGACAGCGGCCGCTGCCGCGCCACCATCCGGGGCACCTCGGCCACGGACTCGCTGGTGGTGACGCTGAAGGAAGGTCCCAACAAGGGGAAGACGGAGACCGTGTACAGCTACGGCGAATACATGCGCCGCTTCGTGCGCGAGGCCCGCGCGTTGGGAGCACATCCGATATTGATGAGTCTGACGCCCAGGAAGGCCCCCCTAAGCCCCCCGGCGGGGGGCAACCCGTCCGTATCGCAAACGACGCCCCCCACCGGGGGCAACCCGTCTGCGCCGCAAGCCTCCAACCAGCAAACGACGCCCCCCGCCGGGGGGCCACGGGGGGCTTGGCAACCCGTCCGCGTCGCCGACACCTTCGGTGGCTGGGCAAGGCAGGTGGCCGAGGAGCTGAATGTCCCGTTCATCGACCTCAACGAGCTTTCGGCACAGAAGTATGAGCAAATGTCGTCGTGGAAGCTGAACTACCACTTCTACCTCGACAACATCCATACGTCGAAGTTCGGCGCAGAACTGAACGCCCGCAGCGCAGCCGAGGGGCTGCTGGCCTGCGAGCATCCCGAAGTGCAGCCGCTGAAGGCCATGATGACCAATACGGGACTCCCCACGACAGGCGTGCGCCGCGAGAAGGGGAAGCCCGTCGTATTCATCACAGGCGACAGCACCGTGAAGAATACCGACCGCGACTCGACGGGCATGTGGGGATGGGGGTCGCAGGCCGACCGCATCTTCGACCCGCAGAAGATTACGTGGGTGAACTGCGCACAGGCTGGACGCTCGCTCAGGACGTACCTGCGTGAGGGACGCTGGGAGAAGGTCTACAACGACCTGCAGCCGGGCGACTTCGTGCTCATCCAGTTCGGGCACAACGACATCGGCGAGCTGCACAAGGGCAAGCACCGGGGCGACATTCCCGGTGTGGCCGACACGAGCTGCGTCAGCCGCGTAACCCTGAAGGACGAGGCATATAATGAGGTGGTCTACAGCTTCGGATGGTACCTGCGCAAGTTCATCGACGACTGCCGCCAGAAAGGTGCCACGCCCGTCATCGTAAGCCTGACGCCGCGCAACGAGTGGCCCGACGGCAAAATAGAACGTCGCAACGACAGCTACGGGCAGTGGTACCGCGCAGTGGCCGAGGAGACGGGAACGGCTCTGGTGGACCTCCACAACATCACGGCCGACGCCCTGGATGCCATCGGGCAGGAGGCCGCACGCGAGTTCTACTGCGGCGACCACACCCACACCTCGCTGCGCGGAGCCCGACTGAACGCCCTCGGAGTGGCCATCGGACTGAGCCGGAGTGGCAGCGAACTGGCAAAGTACCTGTTAAAGTAAATGAGCAGAAGAGAAACGGAGGGGAATGCAATAAAAAGGCGTATGCGGCGTTATTATTATGGACTGCGCCTGAGCACCTTTGACTTATGATTGAATATATCCGAGGTCCCATTGCCGAACTGACACCCACGCTGGCCGTCTTGGATGCTGGCGGAGTCGGCTATGGGTTGAACATCACGCTGAACACCTTCACGGCCATCCAAGGGCTGAAGGGTGACGTGAAACTATATGTCTACGAGTCGATTCGCGAGGATGCCTACATCCTCTGGGGATTCGCCACGAAAGTGGAGCGCGAGCTGTTCCTGCTGCTGACAACCGTCAGTGGCGTCGGAGGGCAGTCGGCGCGCGTCATCCTCTCGTCGATGACTCCGTCGGAGCTGTGCGACGCCATCTCGCGCAACGACGAACGCCTGCTGAAGTCGGCGAAAGGTATCGGGGCGAAGACGGCCCAGCGTATCATCGTCGAACTGCGCGACAAGATTGTGGGTCTGGGTCTCGACGCCGTGGCAGCAGCTCCCGGCCAGCAGCCCCTCAGCGCGGCCAACAAGGAGGTGCAGGACGAAGCAGTGGCCGCCCTGACCATGCTCGGCTTCTCCCCGGCACCCTCGCAGAAGGCCGTGCTCGGCATCTTGCGGGCAGAACCCGACGCCAGCGTGGAACAGGTCATCAAGCTGGCTCTGAAAATGCTGTAAAAAGAAGACTCTCCTCGGACTCTCCCCCCTGCCCCTCCCTGTCAGGGAGGGGAGTAAATACCAAACGAGAGGGAGGATATTTTAACAAGAATAGATAAAACATTGAAGAGATATTTTGCATATAGGATTGGATTGCTGATTGCCATACTTATGGCGACCAACACTACTTTTCTACCTGCAAAAGTAACCGCTCCCTCCCTAACAGGGAGGGCGGGGGGAGAGTCTTCGTCTCGGGGAGGGGGTCTTGATTCCCTCCGAACCACACCTCAGAAGACCGTCCCCGAGACGGTGGAGGACTTGGACACCGCAGCCGTAAGTATCAAGCTGCCGGACAACCTGCAGCAAGTAACGGAACTGGACTCGCTGACGGGGAACTACCGCATCGGAATGAAACTCGGCCGCATGAGCTCCTCGGGCAAAGGCACTTTTGGAGGCAGCTTCCTGAACACGCCCATCCTGATGACGCCCGACGAGTACCAGCAATGGAGCCTCTGGCGCTCCATGCAGAGCTACTACCGTCAGAAAAACAAAGAGTCATACCAGACCAGCGGGAAGGATAAGTTCGATTTCAGCGACATGAAGTTCGACCTCGGACCGGCAGAGAAAATCTTCGGTCCCGGCGGCGTACAAATCAAGACACAAGGCTCGGCGGAACTGAAGGTGGGCGCAAACCTGAAGAAGGTCGATAATCCCTCCATCGCTGCCAGCCGCAGGAAGACGTTCGGCTTCGACTTCGACGAGAAAATAAACCTTTCGGTCAACGGTAAGGTGGGCGACAAGGTGAATATGAACATCAACTACAACACCGAAGCGACGTTTGACTTCGATGCACAGCAGTTGAAGCTTAAGTACGACGGCAAGGAGGACGAAATTATCAAGCTGGTGGAGGCGGGTAATATCTCCATGCCCTCGAACTCCAACCTCATCCGCGGCGTCTCCAGCCTCTTCGGCTTGCGTACCGACCTGCAATTCGGGAAGCTGAAGCTGCAGGCGGTCGTCAGTCAGAAGAAGTCGGCCTCGAGAAGCGTCAGCTCCAAGGGCGGCTCGCAGACCACGAATTTCGAAATCTCGGCCGTGGATTACGAGGAGAACCGCCACTTCTGGCTTTCCCACTACTTCCGCGACAACTACGACCGATGGATGAAGACGTTGCCCACCATTGCCAGCGGCATCACGCTGAAGCGCGTGGAGTTGTGGGTGACCAACAAGAACGCCTCCGTACAGAACAACCGCAATATAATCGCCTTCACCGACTTAGGCGAGAGCGTGCGGCGCCACCTGACAAACCACCAATGGGCGGCCGAGGACGGCACCGCTTATCCCCACAACCGGGCGAACAAGCTGTATCAGGAAATCATCACCAACCACCCGGCGGCACGCGACATCAGTCAGGCCACGACAGAGCTCGACGCCATCGATAAATTTGATGGAGGAAAAGACTACGAGAAACTGCAGAGTGCCCGACTGCTCAGTTCCAGCGAGTACCACCTGAACTCGGCACTCGGCTATGTGTCGCTGAACTTCCAGTTGCAGCCGGACGAGGTGCTGGCCGTGGCGTTCGAGTACACGCTGAACGGACAGACGTATCAGGTCGGTGAGTTCGCCTCAGACCTGACCGACAACACCCAATGCCTCTTCGTCAAGGCCCTGAAGAGCACCACCAGCTCGCCACGCATGGGCAACTGGCCGCTGATGATGAAGAACATCTACGCACTCGGGGCTACCAGCACACAACGCGAGAAGTTCCGCCTCGACGTGAAGTACCAGAACGACACGGCCGGAGTCTACCAGACCTACCTCCCCGATGCCCGCCTGAAGGCCACCCCCCTGCTGCGGGCCATGAACCTCGACCGACTGGACAACAACAATCGCTCGAACGCCGACGGACAATTTGACTATGTAGAGGGCTACACCATCTCCAAGGGACGAATCATCTTCCCCGTGGCCGAACCCTTTGGCGACCATCTGCGCCAATGGATCGGCGACGACGTGCTGGCAGACAAGTACTGCTTCGACGCCCTCTACGACAGCACCAAGACCATAGCCAAACAGATAGCCGAACAGAACAAATTCCTCCTGGCCGGACGCTACAAGGGAACCAACGGAGCCGAAATCGACCTCGGAGCGACGAACATCACTCCCGGAAGTGTCGTCGTCACGGCGGGCGGCGTCACCCTGACGGAAAACGTGGACTACCGCGTGGACTATTCCATGGGTATGGTCAGCATTCTCAACCAGAGCCTTATCGACGCCGGAACGAAAATCGACGCCCACGTGGAAAGCGACGACACCTACGGAATGCAGCGAAAGACCTTCCTCGGACTGAACTGGGACTATGAGTTCTCCAAGAATTTCGTGGTGGGCGGTACGTTCCAGTTCCTCAACGAGCAGCCCCTGACTACGAAAGTTACGATGGGTTCCGAACCGTTGAAGAACACCTTGTGGGGACTTCACATGGACTGGAAGAAGGAAAGCCAATGGCTGACCAACGCCCTGAACGCCATCCCGCTGCTGAACTTCACAGCTCCCTCGCAGATAAGCTTCAGCGCCGACTTTGCCCAACTCATAGCGGGACAGAACCACAGCGTACAGGGTGCGGCCTCCTATATGGACGATTTCGAGAACACCAAGACACGGTGGAGCATCTCAACGCCGACGGCTTGGATGATGTCCAGCGTGCCGACGCCCTTCGAGGGTTCCAAGCTGACCAACGATGTACGCAGCGGCTACCAGCGCGCTTTGCTGGCATGGTACTATATCGACCCCATCTTCACGAGACGCAGCAGCTCGCTGACGCCTGGCCACATCAAGGGCGATGTCAACCAGCTCTCGGACAGCTATGTGCGCGAAATCTACGAACGCGACCTCTATCCCAACAAGCGGCAGAACAGCTACAGCGAGGCGGCTTCGCTGAATGTGCTGAACCTGGCGTACTACCCGACAGAGCGAGGAGCCTACAACCTGAACCCCGACCTGGACGTCCAAGGCAGACTGACGCGCCCGAAGGAGAACTGGGGCGGCATGATGCGCAAAATCGAGAATCCCGACTTCGAGGCTCAGAACTACGAATACATCGAGTTCTGGATGCTTGACCCCTTCCTCTATACGGGCAGCGACCCCAGCTATGGCGGCGAACTCTACTTCGACCTCGGTGAGATTTCGGAGGATGTGCTGCGCGACGGCAAGAAGTTCTACGAGAGCGGCCTGCCCATCGACGATAATCCGTTGTACTATCAGGAGACCATCTGGGGACGAGTGCCGACTTCCACCAGCAGCGTCACCTACGCATTCAACAACGAAGGCGGCGCGCGTGCCCGTCAGGACGTCGGCCTCAACGGTTTGAACAGCACGCAGGAACGAACCTATGGAGCCTATCAAGAGTACCTGACGGCCATTCAGGGAAAGGTGTCGCCCGAAGTCTTCGACAGCATCGCTGCCGACCCTGCTGGAGACGACTACCACTACTACCGTGGCAGCGACTTTGACAACAACCGGGTAGGCATTCTCGACCGCTACAAGCGAATCAACCTCCCCGAAGGCAATTCACCCGACTCGGAGAACTCCCCGGAAAGCTACGAAACGGCCTACAAGACGACGCCCGACGTGGAGGATATCAATCAGGACTACACCCTGAATGAATACGAAAAATACTTCCAGTATCACGTCCGCATTCACCCACAGGACACCATCGTTGGGCAGAACTACATCTCGGACATTCGACGCATCACCGCTTCATTGCGCAATGGAGAGAAACGAGTGGAACGCTGGTTCCAGTTCCGTATCCCTCTGGAAGAATACGAGCGGGCTGTAGGCGGTATTTCGGATTTCACCAGTATCCGCTTCATTCGAATCTACATGACCGGGTTCGAGAAGCCCATCATCCTGCGTCTGGCAACGTTGGACCTCGTTCAGGCTGACTGGCGAAGCTACGAGCAGAGCCTCTACAGTGGCAAGGCTCCCGCAGCGAGTGCCTACCTTGAGGTCGGTGCCGTAAACATCGAAGAGAATAATGAGAAGCTGCCTGTCAACTACGTATTGCCGCCGGGAATCAGCCGAGTCACCGACCCCGCACAAACACAATTGGTTGAAGAAAACGAGCAGGCGCTCTCCCTCATCGCCAAGAACTTGTCACCTGGTGATGCACGTGCCGTGTTCAAGAACTGCAACTACGACATGCGCCAGTACAAGCACTTGCAACTCTTCGTTCACGCCAATGCACTGGCCGAAGACATTACAGACCTTCGCGACGGCGAGACTTCGGTCTTCTTGCGGGTAGGTTCTGACTATAAGTCGAACTTCTACGAGTATGAAGTTCCGTTGCAGTTGACTCCTTCGGGTCATTACGACCAATACAACGTCTCCGACTGTAGGACGGTGTGGCCTGCCGAGAACATGATAGACATCAACCTCGAAAAGTTCACCTCCTTAAAGAAAGAACGCAATCGCGAGAAGAGCCTGAATAACGCCAGCTACAATGAGGAGTTCAGTCGCTTTGACGGCGATCGTCCCAGCAACAAGCTGACGGTAATGGGCAATCCGACCTTGGGTGAGGTGAAGGTTATCATGATTGGTATCCGCAACAACGGCCGTACCGTGAAGAGCGTCGAAGTTTGGGTCAACGAAATGCGCCTGCAGGAGTTCTCCAACGAAGGAGGTTGGGCTGCACAGGCTGCGCTGAACATCCAGCTCTCCGACCTCGGTAGCGTGAACCTGCAGGGCCATTATGAGAAAGCCGGATTCGGAGGCATCGAGCAAAGTGTCAGCGAACGTTCGAACGACGACACGTTCGACTATACGATTACGACCCAAATGGACCTCGGCAAACTGCTTCCGCCAAAGGCCATGGTCAGTGTTCCGTTCTATTACAGTTATGCGAAGGAAGTCGTCAAGCCCAAGTACAACCCTCTGGATACTGACATGGAGCTTTCCGACGCACTGGACGCCACAACCAGCACCCATGAGCGCGATAGCATTCTGGACCTCACCAGCCGTAAGCAAATTAGCAGAAACCTTTCGTTCAGTGGCGTGAAGGTGAACATACAGAGCCGAAAGCACCCGATGCCCTACGACCCGGCAAACTTCACCTTTAATTATAGTCACAGTCATACGGAGACCAAAGGAGAAACAATCGTCTATGAGTACGAGAAGAGCTGGAGAGGCGGAATGAACTATAGCTGGACGCCGAACTGGAAGGCATGGGAGCCTTTCAAGGGCATCAAGTCGAAGTCCAAGTGGTTAGACCTCCTCAAAGCCCAGAACTTTAGCTTCGCCCCACAGAGCCTCACGTTCAACACGGACATCATTAGAACTTATTATGAAATACAGGAGCGCGACATGGAGAATTTGGAATCTCCAACCGCCATACCTGTACGCTGGACACCATCCTTCCTCTGGAACCGCGAGTTCAACCTGCGCTGGGACTTCACCAAAGCTCTCCACTTTAGTTTCCAAAGTGCCACCCATGCTGAGATTGAGGAACCTTATACACCCGTAAACAAGGACCTCTATCCCGACCATTACACAGCTTGGAAGGACAGTGTCTGGCACAGTATTCGCAATTTCGGTACTCCATTGGACTACGCTCAGAGCGCCCAGCTTTCCTATAAACTTCCTTTGGACAAAATACCACTGACTGACTGGCTACAGGCAGACGGCACCTATCAGGCCAATTATTCCTGGAAGCGTGGTGCCGAACTGGAAGACGGGAGTACGCTGGGTAACACCATCAACACACAGCGTTCCGTGAATGTCAACGGACGCATGAATATGGAGACCCTGTACAACCACTTCAAGTTCTTACAGGAAGCCAACAAACGTTTCTCCACGTCCACCATCAAGAGCGAGGGAAGAAAGAAAGACCAAGCCAAGAAAAAAGAGAAAGAGACCAAGAAGAAAGAAGAGGAAACGGCCGCAAAGGCACGGGCTGAGGCTGAGAAGAAAGCGGCCGCAGGCGATTCCACGGCGTTACAGGCCCTGAACGACCCCAGCAAGGCTGGTCCGCAGACCAACGCCAAGGGGTCAAGTATGCAGAAGAACAAGCAGTTCAAGGGCTTTGCGGGAGAGGTGACCCTCAACTCTGATTCTGCCGTCATACTGAAACATAACCAAAAGAGCAAGCGCATACGCGTGACGGCTAAGACCGAGAAAGGCAAGACCTACGACCTTAAGTATAAGCGGGTAGACGAGAACACCATACGCATTTTGCCTCCCAAGGAGTTGAGGATGCAAGCGAAAAAAGAGAAAGACAAGAAGAAGGACGAGAAGAAAGAAGTGGCCGACTCGTTACAGGCCGCCACGGATTCCCTGCTCGCAAAGAACGATTCCATTGCTGCAAAAGAAGTCAAGAAGACGGATAAAGAGGATGTGGCCGAAGAGAAGGAAGCACCCGCGACCATGAAACTGCGCGTGAACGTCATGGCTTTACCGAAGGCCGAGGACCAGAAGTGGTACCAGTGGACTCAGGCCGGAGCACGCTTCCTTATGATGTTGCGCGATGTCAGCATCAGCTATCGAAATACGTTCTCTTTAGGTCTGCCGGGCTTTATGCCAAATATTGGCGACATGCTGGGTCAGAAGAAAGTGGGAGGCGTCATGTCGCCGGGCGTGGACTTCGCCTTCGGACTGGTAGGAGAAAGCTACATCAATCGGGCACAGGACAACCATTGGTTGCTGGAAAACGACAGCGTGGCCACGCCAGCTTCTACGAACAGCACGGAAGATATACAGATAAAGGCAACCCTGGAACCGTTGCCCGACCTGAAAATAGACCTAAACGCCAGCCGCACGACAAACAACACAAAGAGTATTCAATATATGTACAGAGGTAACCCGACGACACAGACGGGTTCCTTCAACATGACGACCATTAGTATTCGCACCGCCTTCAAGAGCCGCGGCAACGCAAATAACGGCTATTCCAGCTCGACCTTTGACGAATTCCAGAAGAACTTGGACATTATGCAACGTCGTGTGGAAGCCCGGTATATCGGAACCCAGTACCCACAAGGCACCGGAATGACAGGAACGTTCGACCCGGCCAATGGAACGGTAGACAAGTACAGCGCCGACGTGATGGTTCCCGCGTTCCTGGCAGCCTATACAGGCCACAACGCAGCCTCCACCCCGCTCGACTTATTCCCGACCCTGCTTCACGTCCTGCCAAACTGGAACATTTCCTACAAGGGACTTTCGAACCTGCCTTGGGTGCGTGAACATCTGAAGAGCGTTACGCTGACCCACGGCTACAAGAGCATTTACAGCGTAGGCTCCTACAATACTTATTCTTCGTGGGTGGAATACATGCATGGCTCTGACTTGGGCTATGTACAGAACACCACCACGGGCACGTATACCCCCTCCTCGATGTATGATATTTCTACGGTTAGCATCAATGAGGCTTTCTCACCCCTTATCGGTTTGAACGTAACCCTGCAAAACAACATGACGTTGAAGGCGGAGTTCCGCAAGACCCGAGTGCTGACCCTTAGCATGACCTCTGCTCAGATTAACGAGGCCAGTTCCTCAGATTTTGTCTTCGGGTGGGGATATAAAATCGACGATCTCAAGCTCGGTAGCTTGTTCAGCGGAAAGAGCACCAGTCAGCGGGCTTCGGCCAAGAACAGCAAGGCAAGAGGAAAAGGTAAAGACGATGACTCCGACGACAAGAAGACGACGTCAACCAACAGCAAGTCGCGGAGTGGAAAGAGCACTTTTGCGCACTCCATGAACCTTCGCTTCGACTTCTCTATCCGAAATCAAGACGCCATCACCCGCAATATCCAGACAAACCTCTCCGAGGCTACCAGCGGTAACAGCGCCCTCAAAGCAAGCTTCGCGGCCGATTATTCCATGAGCCGTTGGGTCACATTCTCTCTCTATTATGACCTGCAGCGCAACGAACCGCTTCTTTCGTCTTCGTCCTACCCAACCATCACCCAAGACTTCGGTTTTAACTTGAAGTTCACCTTAACGCGTTAAGAAAATCCCCTTTTTAAAACTTCGGGCAAATTAAATGGCAAAAAAATTTTGTCATGTCCTTGGCTTACACTAATTTTGCGCCGCATTTCGAGAGAAACAGTGTAAAAGAAGAAAGAGTATCAGCATCTTCGGTATTTACTATAATCACGTATAAGGACACCATTTGCTATGGAACTGAATTCCCTGACGGCCATTTCGCCCATTGATGGCCGCTATCGTTCAAAGACAGAATCTATTGACCAGTATTTCTCAGAGTTCGCACTCATTCGTTATCGTGTCAGGGTAGAAATAGAATATTTCATCGCCCTCTGCGAGTTGCCTCTTCCGCAGCTTTCCGCTTTTCCACGAGAACTTTTCAAGGACCTACGTGCCATCTACGAGGACTTCTCGGAGCAGGATGCCTTGCGTGTGAAGGAAATCGAAGGTGTGACGAACCACGACGTGAAGGCTGTGGAGTATTTTATAAAGGAGAAACTGGATGTCTTAGAAGCTGAAAAGGCAGTTCCCTTCTCCCGGTACAAGGAATTTATCCACTTTGGACTGACTTCGCAAGACATCAACAATACAAGCGTTCCCCTTAGCATCAAAGAGGCTCTTGACAATGTCCTGCTTCCGATGCTCGACAAACTGACTGAACAGTTGGAGGCTTTCGCCAACGAATGGGAAAACATCCCCATGCTGGCAAAGACCCACGGACAGCCTGCTTCTCCCACCCGGTTAGGTAAGGAAATTATGGTCTTTGCCTATCGTCTTCGTCAACAACTGGAACTGCTTCGTGCATGTCCCGTCACAGCCAAGTTCGGCGGTGCCACGGGCAACTTCAATGCGCATCATATCGCCTATCCCGATTTGGACTGGCGTACATTTGCCAATAACTTCGTCAGTCAGAAGCTGGGCTTGCAGCGAGAGCAATGGACGACACAAATCTCGAACTACGACTGCCTTGGCGCGCTCTTCGACGCCTTACGCCGGATAAGCACGATTATCATTGATCTCGACCGTGACGTCTGGCAGTATATTTCCATGGGCTACTTCCGTCAGAAAGTGAAAGCAGGCGAAGTCGGTTCCAGCGCCATGCCCCACAAGGTCAACCCCATTGACTTCGAGAACTCCGAGGGCAACCTGGGCATCGCGAATGCCATCTTCGTCCACCTCGCCCAAAAGTTGCCTGTCAGCCGTCTGCAACGCGACCTGACGGACAGCACCGTGCTCCGCAACGTCGGTGTGCCTATCGGCCACATGATGATTGCTATCCAAAGCACCCAAAAAGGTCTCGGAAAGCTTCTCCTCAACGAAGCCGCCATTCATGCCGATTTAGAGCAAAACTGGGCAGTTGTCGCCGAAGCTATTCAGACAATACTCCGTCGGGAAGGTTATCCCAACCCCTATGAAGCGTTGAAACAATTGACGCGCACGGGAGCCAGTATCAGTCCTGAGAGTATCGCCGAGTTTATTGAGACCTTGCAGGTCAGTGATGACGTAAAGGCTGAATTGCGGGCGATTACCCCGTGGAACTATTTCGGCATCTGATTTTGCACATTCTATTATTTATCTAATACTTAATTTCGCCAACCAATAGAAAAAATGGAGAATAACGACGAAAAGTGGCGCGAGAACTTCGGCGCCAACGAGGGTGACAATGAACACCGTGAAGGTTTCCGACCCTCCTACAACAGAGAACAGAACAGTAATTTTGCGTCGGGTCGTTCACCGCGCCCTCGCATCCAACGCCCCATCTACGGCAGCAACGCCGAGGGCGAGCGCAGGACCTATCGTCCCCGCTACGACGCAAATGGTAATGCCATGGAAGAAGGTCAGCAGGAACGTACCGGCTATCAGCCTCGAAATAGCTACCAGTCGCATGGTTATCAGCCACGCGGTTATCAACCCCGCGAAGGCGGCTACCAGCCCCGTGGTTTCCAGCCCCGTGAAGGCGGATACCAGCCTCGTGGCTACCAGCCTCGTGAGGGCGGATACCAACCCCACGAAGGTGGTTTCCAGCCGCGTGGTCCCCAACAGCGAGGCGGTTTCCAACAGCGTGGCGGTTTCCAACAACGTGGCGGCTTCCAGCAGCGTGGAGGCTTCCAGCAGCGTGGCAACGGCTACGGTCCCCAACGCGGAGGCTACCAGCAGTTTGGAGGTGGTCAACGCGGTGGCTTTGGTCCCCAGCGCGGAGGCTACGGTCCCCGTCGTCAGCACACCCCTGGCTATGACCCCAATGCCAAGTACAGCCTCAAGAAGCGCATCGAATACTCCGAGGCACACATCGACCCCGAAGCACCCATTCGTCTGAACAAATACCTGGCCAACGCGGGCGTATGCTCACGTCGTGAGGCCGATACGTTCATCGAAGCTGGTGTGGTCAGCGTCAATGGCGTCGTCGTGACCGAACTTGGCACGAAGGTGAAGCGCTCCGACGAGGTGAAGTTCCACGACCAGCTCGTGAAGATAGAGAAGAAGGTCTATGTGCTCCTGAACAAGCCCAAAGATTACGTGACAACCAGCGACGACCCCCAGAACCGCAAGACGGTCATGGACCTCGTCAAGGATGCCTGCCCCGAACGCATTTACCCGGTAGGCCGTCTCGACCGCAATACGACCGGCGTGCTCCTACTCACCAATGACGGTGAAATGGCGAGCAAGCTGACGCATCCCCAGTTCCTCAAGAAAAAAATCTACCACGTACATACGGACAAGGCCGTAACCTTGGCAGACATCCGCCAAATTGCAGAAGGTATTCAGCTCGACGATGGCGAAATCCATGCCGACGCCATTGAATACGCTTCCGAGACCGACAAAAAGCAGGTGGGCATTGAAATCCACAGCGGACGCAATCGCATCGTGCGTCGCATCTTCGAGCACCTCGGCTACAAAGTCACCAAGCTCGACCGTGTGTACTTCGCAGGTCTCACTAAGAAGAACCTGAAGCGCGGCGACTGGCGTTTCCTGACTGAACAGGAAGTTAATTTGCTGCGCATGGGAGCATTTGAGTAAGTCAATAAAAGGCCTATTAACCCCATAAGACCCATTAAACCCATTAGGCCTATTGACCCATTAACCCCATTAGACCCATTAACCCCATTAAAATGAAAAGAACTAAGATAATCGACCTCCTTGCCTCCCAACCGGGGGGCGAGGTCTGTGCCAAAGGTTGGGTACGCTCCCACCGTGGCTCCAAGAACGTTGACTTCATTGCCCTCAACGATGGAAGCACCATCCGTAACATTCAGGTGGTGGCCGACCCCACAAAATTCGACGAGGAACTCCTGAAGCTCATCACCACCGGTGCGTGCCTCAGTGTCGAAGGACTGCTCGTGGAGAGCGTCGGAAGCGGACAGGCCGTGGAGATTCTGGCCACGAAGATCGAGGTTCTGGGCACCTGTGGAGCTGACTACCCCATGCAGAAGAAGGGACAGACCTTTGAATATATGCGTCAGCACGCCCACATGCGCCTGCGTACCAACACCTTCGGCGCCGTGATGCGTATTCGCCACCACATGGCCATGGCCATCCACACCTACTTCCACGACCACGGTTTCTATTACTTCCACACGCCCCTCATCACCGCCTCCGACTGCGAGGGTGCAGGCAATATGTTCCAGGTCACGACCAAGAACCTCTACGACCTGCAGAAGGACGAGAACGGACAGATCACCTACGACGATGACTTCTTCGGCGAGCAGACGGCACTCACCGTCAGCGGACAGCTCGAAGGCGAACTCGGAGCCACCGCACTCGGAGCAATCTACACCTTCGGTCCCACCTTCCGCGCAGAAAACAGCAACACGCCCCGTCACCTGGCAGAGTTCTGGATGATTGAGCCCGAAGTGGCTTTCCTGGACCAGGAAGAGCTCATGGATCTCGAAGAAGACTTCATCAAGTACTGCGTCCGCTGGGCGCTGGACCATTGTCAGGACGACCTCGAATTCCTGAACAAGATGATTGACAAGACCCTCATCGAGCGCCTGCAGGGTGTTCTCAAGGAGACCTTCGTCCGCCTGCCCTACACCGAGGGCATCAACATCCTGCAGGAAGCCATCAAGAACGGCCGCAAGTTCGAATTCCCCTGCAACTGGGGCGACGACCTCGCCAGCGAACACGAGCGCTACCTCGTCGAGGAGCACTTCAAGAAGCCCGTCATCATGACCGACTATCCGCGTGCCTTCAAGTCGTTCTATATGAAGCAGAACACGCCCGTCGATGCCAACAACCCCGAAGGAGCCTCTGTCGGTTACCGCGGCTCGGTGGCTCCTGGTCCTACCATGCAGGGCACCGACGTCCTCTTCCCCGCTATCGGTGAAATCATTGGCGGCAGTGTCCGTGAGGAGGACTACAACAAGCTCATGGGCGAAATCGACCGTCGCCAGATGGACAAGACACACCTCTGGTGGTATGTTGACACCCGCCGTTGGGGCAGTTGCCCGCACGCCGGCTTCGGTCTCGGCTTCGAGCGCCTCATCCTCTTCGTGACTGGTATGCAGAATATTCGCGACGTCATTCCCTTCCCCCGCACTCCGAAGAACGCCGCTTTCTAAGCTAAAATCTCTAAGAACAAGATGCTGACAGCCAATGAAATCCGCGAGAGCTTCAAGCAGTTTTTCGCACAAAAAGGACACGCCATCGTGCCCTCCGCTCCCATGGTCGTCAAGGACGACCCTACACTGATGTTCACCAACGCCGGCATGAACCAGTGGAAAGACATCATTCTCGGCACCAAGGATCCCGAGCCCCGACGCCGTGCCGACTCGCAAAAGTGCCTCCGCGTCAGCGGCAAGCACAACGACCTTGAAGAGGTTGGCCACGACACCTACCACCACACCATGTTCGAGATGTTGGGCAACTGGTCCTTCGGCGACTACTTCAAGGAAGGTGCCATCGACATGGCATGGGAGTATCTGGTCGATGTCGTAGGCCTCGACCCCAAGGACCTCTACGTGACCGTTTTCGAGGGTTCTCCCGAAGAGAACATCCCACGCGACGACGAGGCGGCTGCCTTCTGGGCAAAACACGTGCCTGCCGACCACATCATCAACGGCAATAAACACGATAACTTCTGGGAAATGGGCGACACAGGCCCCTGCGGTCCCTGTTCCGAAATTCACCTCGACAGCCGTACCCCCGAAGAGAAGGCCAAGGTGCCCGGTCGCGAACTCGTCAACAAGGACGACCCCCAGGTCATCGAAATCTGGAACATCGTCTTCATGCAGTTCGAGCGCAAAGCCGACGGCTCCCTCGTACCCCTCGGCATGAACGTCATCGACACGGGCATGGGCTTCGAGCGACTGGTACGCGCCCTGCAAGGCAAACACTCCAACTACGACACCGATGTCTTCCAGCCCGTCATAAAGGCTATCGAACAGCTCTCAGGCAAACGCTACGGAGAAACCGAGGCCATCGATGTCGCCATGCGCGTCATCGCCGACCACATCCGCGCCGTGGCCTTCTCCATTGCCGACGGTCAGCTTCCGTCCAACGCCAAGGCAGGCTACGTCATCCGTCGCATCCTGCGCCGCGCCGTTCGCTATGCCTACACCTTCCTCGGCCAGAAGCGTCCCTTCATGCACCTGCTCCTGCCGACCCTCTCGGCCGAGATGGGCGGAGCCTATCCCGAGCTTGTCGCTCAGAAGGAGCTTATTGACAAAGTGATGAAGGAAGAGGAAGAGAGCTTCCTCCGCACGCTGGAGACCGGCATCCGACTCCTCGACCATGTCATGGAAGAGACGAAGGCCGCCGGCAAGACAGAGATTGACGGCGTTCAGGCCTTCACCCTCTTCGACACCTACGGCTTCCCCCTCGACCTGACCGAGCTCATCTGCCGCGAGAATGGCCTCACGGTGGACGAGGCAGGCTTCAACGTCAAGATGCAGAAGCAGAAGGAACGTGCACGCGGTGCCGCCAAGGTCGAAACCGACGACTGGCAAACGCCCCTCTCTAACTCCCCCCGTGGGGGGGAGGACTCACAGTCCTCTGAGAAAGCCAATGGAAATGAAACTCTCCCCCCCACGGGGGGAGTCGGAGAGGGGCATTTCGTCGGCTGGGACTTCACCGAGTACGAATGCCACATCCTTCGCTACCGCAAGGTGGTTCAGAAGAAGCAGACCTACTACCAGATTGTCCTCGACAAGACTCCCTTCTACGCAGAGATGGGCGGACAGGTGGGCGACCAGGGCGTCCTCGTCAGCGAGTTCGAGACCATCGACATCATCGACACCAAAAGCGAGAACGGCCTGACCGTGCATATCGCCAAGAAACTGCCCGAACACCCCGAGGCCAACTTCATGGCCTGCGTGGATACCGACAAGCGCCGTGCCAGCGAAGCCAACCACAGCGCCACCCACCTTCTTGACCAAGCCCTGCGCGAGGTGCTCGGCACACACGTAGAGCAGAAAGGCTCGCTCGTCACCCCCGAAGGCCTGCGTTTCGACTTCAGCCACTTCCAGAAGGTAACTCCCGAGGAATTGCGCCAGGTAGAGCGCATCGTCAACGCCCGCATCCGCGAGGACATCCCCTTGCAGGACCACCGCGACGTGCCCATCGAGAAGGCCAAGGAACTCGGAGCCATCGCCCTCTTCGGCGAGAAGTACGGCGACCGCGTCCGCGTCGTCCAGTTCGGCCAGAGCGTAGAATTCTGCGGTGGCTGCCACGTGAAGGCAACAGGCCAGATTGGTCTGTTCAAGATTGTGTCCGAGGGCAGCGTGGCCGCAGGCATTCGCCGTATCGAGGCCATCACAGGCGCCAAAGTCGAGGAAACGCTCTATCAACTGCAAGACACGCTGGAAGCCTTGCGCGGGATGTTCAACGGTGCCCCCGACTTGAAAGGAGCCATCGAGCGTCTCGTCTGCGAGAACGCCGACATGAAGAAACAGGCCGAGGAATTCATCCACGAGAAGGCACAGCAATACAAGCAGGAACTCCAGAAGAGCGCCGTCGAACGCAACGGCTGCCGCGTTCTCTGCGGAAAGACCCTGCTGCCGCCAGAAGCCGTGAAGGACATCGCCTTCCAACTACGCGCCGAAATGGAGAATGCCCTCGTCTGCATCGGCTCCGTCAACGACGGTAAGCCCCTGCTCACCTGTGCTGCCAGCGACAGCCTCGTGAAGGAACAGGGCGTGAACGTCGGCAAGGTCATCCGCGATGCTGCCAAGCTGATGCAAGGCGGCGGCGGCGGACAACCCCACTTCGCTACCGCCGGTGGCAAGAACCCCGATGGACTCAGCGCAGCCATCGATAAGTTCATCGAACTGGCATTAGCCTGACATCCGGGCCATTACCGCCTACAGGTTATACTCTGAAGGGGGCTGTGTCGTTCACTCTGACACAGCCCCCTACTCGATTCTCACAAGCGAATTCCGGGTCAGCGGATTTTCCCGGTTGGCAGGGTGGCTAATCAAGAATAAAGTTGTACCTTTGCAGCATGGATCATACAATGCTGCTTCGTGCCATCCTTCCCGATGTGCTTATCGACAACTTCGACGTTGCCAATTTTGAGAAGACCGATTCTCGTTTCGACATCTGGCTTGACGAGAAGAAGGTCATGCTTAGTGAGGACAAGAAGAAACGCTCCGTGATATCGCATGGTTTCGGTGAATACCATGTCATTCAGGATTTCCCCATCCGCGGGCGTG
>Ga0310696_10001708_pt1 | contig 31184 bp, 31 predicted proteins | sample AusTroGonzalo_MG_4_FD_203885 | JGI IMG/M metagenome (GOLD analysis project Ga0310696, IMG submission 203885) | Bovine rumen microbial communities from tropical cattle in Woodstock, Queensland, Australia - Gonzalo_02 (v2) (version 2) | ecosystem: Host-associated > Mammals > Digestive system >... | reverse complement strand
TTTCTAAATACCCGGAAAAAAATAATCTCGAACAATGAGAGCAGTAAAAGCTGCACAGTTATGTTAAAATCAAAAAAATGCCCTTTCACAATTTCAACGGAATCTGTTTGATATCTGCTGAGAGTAACATTTCCTGCTTCGGGTGTTTTTTCCTCAAAAGTATTTATTTTGATTACATGTCGTATAGGCAGCAAATTACTTTCATTTTGTTCAACAACAGCAAGGTAAAACATTAATTGAAAAAGCAACAGAAAAACCAGAGCCAGTTTACCGGACACAAATTCCCGGTTAGTCGTTTTTTTTAATAAATTATTCTGCATTCTGAGCTTCCTCCGAAGTGTTAGGCTGTTGATTTTCAACAACTATCCTGTTGTTGTATATTTTTTTGTCATAGATATCTTTAACTAACAAAAAAACGAAAGAGGCAACAGTTTTATTCCCATCTTTTATGTGTATAAGATCATAATCATAAAGCTTTATGTCCTCTTTTGAATTACTGCAATTCTTTTCTTTTGCTGCATCATAATGTATAGTCCTTTCATTCATGTTAAATTTTCCATGAATTATTGATGCATTACCGTTTATTGCAAACATATTGTCGTTCAGAAAAATTTTTGCATAAATTTTGTCATAGAATTTATTTATTTTCAGATTGTCAATTATTACTGCTCTGACAGTTATGCCGTCAAAAAGTTTTTCCGATCCTCCGAATTCTGCCTGGTAATATTTATTTGTTAAATCTATTGTTCCGCAGTCACACCGATTGTCTTCATAATTAAGATAGTCCTTATTTCCGACATTGATAAGAACAGCCTTTTCTCTGTCTTTTACCCAATATTTAACAGATAAGAGCGAGAACAGAACAGAGACAAACGCGATAATTAATGACAAGGAAAATAAATCCATATGCTACTCCTCATTTTATTTGTTTTTATCCGTTAAGTTAAAAATCAAAGACGTGAAAAGAATACCGACCATCACACTGCAAAATCCGATGATGTATATATGATTTGGATCAGCAAAATATTTCAAATAGCAGATATAACCGGCAACAAGTAGGATTTCACAGATAGAAAAGAGAATAATATCGGCAATTTTTATGTTTTTGTTTTGTGTTTCCACCACTTTTTCATTCTTGTTTCCACCATTTTTTTTCAGAGGAATAATCGTATCATTGTTTTTTTGTTTAACAGGCGGCGGAGTTGGAACAGCAGTTTTATTTTGCGGTGCAGACGGTTTCCTGCCTCCGTTATCAGGTTTTATGTTGCCGAAAACCAGTCTTTTTGCAGCAGCAAACTGCTCAGGAAAGTTTGAAATAAGTTTTTGCGATGATTCTGTCACGACATACATCGGCCTTGATATAACCGGAAGTTCGTCTTCACCTGTTATGCTTATTCTGCCTAGATCCAAACCTGAAGACCATGGCATGGAAATTTCAACTTTTCTTAATGCCTTCGGGAGAAATTTGAGGACACTGATTATTAAATTATCGTTTTTATTTCTCGCTATTACATAAATTTCAGGGTTGACAGTCTGTATAATCGATGTCATCATCTGCAAAGCGATTACCGTTTCCGCCTGATTGAGAGAATCTGCTTTTGCATCAAATTCGATAGCCCTTTCCTCGATTTCTTTTTTTGGTAATGCAGATATTTCCAAAGCATATCGTTTTGCGTCCTCTTTGGATATACTTTTCAGCAACTCCTTTAATCCTTTGATTCTGGACGGTCTGTTCAAAAACCAATCCACTTCATCTTCATCAAACTTAATAGAGAAATTCAGGTGACCTGCTCTGGGATCTTCTTCCGTCGCCGGCTGCGGTACAACCGATGTAGCGGATTTATTTACAGGATCAAAAAAGAAGCATTCGCCGGCAGTTATTCTGCTTACATGTTCTATTTTATTGGAACTATCCGGATAATAAGTCCAATTTTCGTTTTCGTGGATAAGAATTGTTGTCTTCATATTTTTATCAACCTTTGCAGCATATATATAATCGGCAGATCTGCATTATAACTTTGTCTGTAATCCAAGCCAGGATTTCCTTGTTCATCTTTGGTGGCACAGCCGCTGCTGACGGCAAAACACGGAGAATCTCCTATGCTTCCGTCCCTTGTTTTCATAATATACGAGGCTATAGCCATATTTTCGTACATTTGCTCTGTATTTTCCGCCTGTTTAAAAATAGGACTGCCGGAAGTCAGATTGAGTTCCTCATCTATTTCTTTTTTACTCTCGATATCTTTCTTGAGTATATCAGCCCCGGTCAGAATATAGCAGAATTTATCTTCACTGAAGGCATTATCTGGTTCCTGGGCAAGATGAAGAAGTATATACTCGCTCGGATCATACCTGTTTATCTCATGATTATTCTGGTTAAACAGCCATTTTGCGTTTCTTACAACAAATATTCCAGAAGCGAATCTTTTTATCGTGTCCTGAAGTATCAGAACTTTCGGATCCGTGGTCCTGCAATTACTTATTTCACCGCCGAGATCAACAATGAAAACAACAGCTTGTATTGTTTTGTTTTCATTTCCGCTTTTGTATAGGAAGAATGGTTTAAACGGTGGAATCTCCTGATGACCTGTCGGTCCCGATTTATCGATTTCTGATTTTAAAACATGAAAATAAGAGATGGTACGCTCTCTCTGAACTCTTCTCCTGACAGCTCCTGATCCTAAAGATGTAAGCCAGCATGTCTTTCCGTTGCTCATAGAACCCAGCATAAAGATGAAAAGTGTCGGATAATAGCCGGATTCAGGTTCAAGAAACGGAACGTCTTGTCCTCCTTCAAAAAAGCCTTTCACACTTATACGTTTCAACGGAAATGTCGTTTCTATTATTTTATTGCCTTTGCTGATTGTTGCGAAAACGTCTTTGGGAAGACCTTCTGCCCCTTTTGTTTCATTAACATGATGAATATCCATTTTTATTGCAACATTTTGTTGCTTATCCGGGTAAGGCACGCTTTTCACCCATTTTCCAAAAAAATCTTTATGTACTTGAATTACCGCAACATCTCCTTCCTCATTTCGATAATACCATCCCCAGTCATCGGGTTTTGAAATTTGGATCGAGGTTCCATCCCTATATATTGCTTCACCGATACTAAGCAGTCTTGTCATAATGTTTTTCCCTCTCAGTTTTTTCCGTAAACTTTAATGTTGGTATAAATAAGCCTGATATTTTCATCTATCAAATCGTGCGGCAAATTGATTGGAATCTGTATCTCTTCTTTATTCCCTTCCATGCGTTGAAGCTTTATGTAGTCGCCTTTTTCATCTTTTCCTGTTTCAACGACATCAAATATCATTTCCTCACCGTTTTTTATCGGAATATTCAGCTGAGCTCCGCGTATTTCATAAATTGATTCTTGGGGTGGACAATCTTTGACAATAACTCTGACATAGTGTTTTCTATCCTCTTTGAAGCGGAGAGGTTGCAGTCTGTAATTGATCCACAAGTTACGAATATGAAAATATGCTTTCCATATCGGATTCTTCATTTTTTCCTCCTAAAAAAACAATATTAAAAAATATCCGCAGAGCAGCCCCAGCCGGAGGTTTTTACCGCTGAATCCGCCATATCTTCCTGTTTTGACTGAGAATCCTGTTCTAATTTCAAATCAGATTCCGGCTCTGCTGTTTCTTTTTGTTCTGCTGTGCTGTCAGATTTTTCGCCTGGCTGGGATTTCTTGTCTTCATTCTCTGTCTCTTTTTCAGCTTCCTCATTTTCCTGATTTTCAGGTTCGCTCTCATATCCCGGCATATCCGCAACCAGTCGAAGCGAACCATTGTTTTTTCCATCACTGGACAAATATTCTTCCGCTTTTATGATAATTCCTCTGCTTGCAAGCAAAGCGACCTCGTTTTCCGTCGGAATACGCCAGTTTTTGCAGCCGTAAATCCCAGATTCGCTGCTTGAATTGATCTTTTCCACAATCTCTGTCGGTCTTCTATTATATTTGCCTATATCCTTCGGAAAAACTTTGAGAAAACCGTAAATGACTTCCGGTTGGCTATAATTAACCAAATTCTGTTGGGACAAAACTTCATCACTATCTTTTGATTTTTTGCAACCGGCTACCAGTCTGAGCCTACCGCTGCTTTTTTTGTCTGTAATATAGTCTTTCGCTTTTACATTAAGAATAAACCTCTCTCCTGCAAGTAAAGCGATTTCGTTTTCTGTCGGAACACGCCACTCTTCACACGCCGGATTCTTAAATGCCTGGCTTGCGTTAATCTTTTTTATAATTTGTTTAGGGATTTTTTTATATCTGCCGATATCCGAAGGAAAGACGTTAAGAAAACCGTAAATCCGGCGCGGTTTTTCCTTTTCTTCATCCCGCTGAATCACAGTATTTGCCCGTTTGCCTTCTTCTATTATGGCAGGGTTTTTGGCAAATTGTTCTGCAAATTCTCTGGTACACTTTGCAAGCGAATCAGAAATGGAGCAGTCGAAGTTGCCGACGGCAATATTTTTGAAAGATGGACTTACTTCGCTGAAAAAAACCCGCACATAGTAGACATTTCCCATATTGCTGACCAATCCCAAAAGAGAGTGCGTGATATTCAGCTTGTTCACGACTATTCTGTTTTTGATAAAGTCTGGGTCGGCTCTTGTAATATCGGATTCGGCAAGAGAAGCTTTGGTATCTCTCAGCAGAAAAGGATTTATTTGGGCAAAACCAGACGGATTAAAATTATCCCGGAAAATTGTTTCCATCATTTTTATTTGATCATTTTCCAATTCTTCCGAATCTTTTTTCTGTTCATCCTTAAATCTAACCTGATAAATAAAATCATATGCTGATAACATCCCAAAAAGCAAAAAGAAAATCATAAAAGCAGCAAATTTTTTCATTCGACATTCTCCAATATTTTTTTTCTAATTATGGGGCGTACGAACATATTTTTGTCGGCGCGATTGTCAAAGTATTCAGTGCATGATTTCTGAATTTTTCCTGAAGATTTAACAAACATAACGCACTCTTCTTGGGGTGTTTGAAGCCACCATTCTTTTGTCTTTGCTTCGGATTCTTCCTGTGATTCTGTGTTGCAAAGCAACCAATCCTTGTTTTCTTTCTCTAATTTTTTTGCCTGTTTTATATCCAGAAGACTAACAAATCCGCCTTCACTAAATTCGACCATTGTTTTTCTTTCAGATTCGGAAAAATTTTTAACGAACTCGCTGTTAAGCCACTCTTTCAGCGTGCTTTTTTCCCATATCAGCCTTCTTCCTTTTTCAATAGTTGTCTGGTATGGTCTTGCATCAAAGCAATTTTTACTAAGCAGAGTCCAATAATTTTTATTTTTCTCAATGACAATCCACTCGATTTTCTGGTTATCACCGCCTAATTTAATGACAGCACCTTCTGTTATCGAAATATCCGGCTGTGATTCGTCAAAAAATGAAAAAACAAGAAACACAAGCGCAAGAAGAAATATAACAATGGCTATAATCAGATGTTTTTTATTTGAGGTTGCAACTGATTTGATCTCCCTAACATTTGAACGAAGGTTTTCCCTGTTTTCTGGCGAAAGAAATACAACAAGCCTCAAAACGGCATAAATCAATGTTAAAAAGGTTGCTAACTGTGCAAGTTTATCTATAAGATTGTTCATTTTTTACCTCATAACAACTATTGCGGTTGTAAAAAACAAAACAGAAATCAAAAACAGAATTTTTTCCAAAATAACCTCTTTAAACGTATCTAACGGACACAACGGACATAGGCTGTGTTTGACTTAGAGCGTGTAAATACTCCGCCATTGTCAAATTCCACCCGCCACGCTTCATCTGCAAATCCATAATTGGAAGACCAAAGATAAGATCTGTCTTGTAATTTGCTGAAATTGCTGAAATTATTCCTCGAACGTCCGCTACAATCCTTGTTCAAACTGCCCGAAAATGACTCACCTGCTTTTGCTGAAAAGTTGCAGGTTCCGCCTATCTGCGTACCTGAATGGTTTTGTATCAGAGTTCTCAATTCATTAATACCCGGTAGACGCCAGTCGGAGTAACCGCTTTCAGTTAGGTTTTCACAGAATTTTTTCGCAGCTTCCCATGTCATTTTTTCTTTACTTCTCTCAGACCATGTCAGGTTTCCGAAGATTCTCTTTTTTTCTTTCTTCTGCCATGCTTCAACTTCATCCAGACGCTTAAGAATCATTACATTCTGTGATTCCAATTTGTTCAGCTGCAGAAGAACCTCCTCGTTCTTTGATATTATATCTGATTTAAATTCCGAAAAAGAATTCCAAGATACCCTGGATGTATTCACCGATGCAGTTAAATATAGATTCCAAAGGAGACCAGAGGCAAGCAAAACCAGCACCAAAACAAGGATTGCCGTTTTATATTTTCTTTTAGTCTTGCCTACACGTTCAGGCTTTTTAAAACCGCATTTAGGGCAGAATTCATTGTCATTATCCTTTGTTCCGCACTTGGGACACACCCATATCTCCGAAGAAACCGGCTTTATCCTTCCGTCTGGCAACAGACGACCGATCCTCTGTTCTTTTCCATTGATTATAGGGTAAAGTATAGAATCTCTTACTACAAAACTGTTCCTCTGTTCGCCGAAAGGCTCGAATTCGCCGTTTGACGATACTTTTCCTATCCGTCTGATCGATCCATCTTCCAAAACCTCATAAACCGTACCGTCAGGCGCGATATTCATCCCGTTTTGCGGCTTTTCAGGCATTCCCATCGTGTTTTCTCCAAATAGCAAACAAAAACCCGTTTTTGTAACTTTTTGTGGAATATAGTCAACTTTTTGAGATGTGTTTAACAGACACAACCGACGCTTTGTATAAATCTGATTTTTTGGAATGCGCAAAATGCGGTCAACGGGCTAAACTCCTATCTGACACAACGGACATAGTTGTTGTACGACTTGTTGGGGTTGCCCACTGCATCTTTATCTTCATGGATTTCTTCTGCGTCTGCCGGTTTTCCGCAATCAGGACAGAAGTTGCTCTCTATTTCACTTTTGCCACACATTTAGAACAATTCCAAGTTTCCATGGCTCCGAACGGTTCGAATTTACCCTCTAGCGATAATTTTCCTATCCGCTTGATTGTGCCGTCTTCCAAAACCTCAAAAATTGTCCCGTCAGCGGCTATTTGACGCCTGTTTTCACTGTTTATCGGCATTCCCATGGGTTACTTCTCCTGCATTATCATTTTCTTCATCAGCTTCAATTTTTTTCAAAAGGTTTTGAGCATCGGTAAAACCCTGGTCGGCAGCTTTCTTCAGCCAAATCTTTGCTTCTGCAAGGTTCTGCTGAACTCCTTGTCCCTTAAAATACATATCACCCAAGTGGTGTTGAGCTTCTGCATGACCTTGTTCTGCTGCTTTTTTATACCACTTAAAAGCTTCCTCATAGTTCTTCAGAACACCCAGGCCTAGAAAATAAATGGCTCCAAGATTGTTTTGAGCTATAGCATGACCTTGTTCCGCCGCTTTCATATACCATTTATAAGCTTCCTGATAGTTCCGACCGATCCCTTTCCCATTAAAACACATACCACCAACGTTGACTTGAGCTTCTACATCTCCTTGTTCTGCAAGTTTCAGACAATTATAGAATTGCTCAATTTCGGTTAGATTTTTTTTCATAGCCTGACAAAACTCGTCAGCATTCACTTTTTTCTTTTCGCTGTTAACTGAATCAGACTCGTTGTTATTATTTTCGAGTGTCTGGTCTTTACTGTCATCATCTTTGCACTGCTCCGCCAGTGCAAGGCATTTTTTTGCCTGCTCGAGGCATTTATGCCCATATCGTTCATGGGCTTTATCATACTGTACCCTAATTTTGCTGGTGTCGAGACTGTTAAACAGGGAGAGAAAGATGTCTGCTGACTGCAGATATTCGAGTTTCGTATTCGCACTCTCCATTTGTTTCAAGCCTCTTTCGCACATCCTGCCTATACCAAGCTCAGCCGTAGCCGTCATTTGAGCGACACTCCACAACCCTTTTCCCTTGAAATCTTCTTTTGAGAGATCTCCCGTCATAACAAGTTCAAAAGCCTGAAGCCATTTGAAGGCCCAACAAAGCACCTCTGCTGCACTTGTTGTTGTGTCGCCGACATTTACATCCTCAGCATGTGCAGTGCAGAGATAAAGCAGGCCGCTGATATGATCGCTAAGAAGATGATGCGGTCTCCAGCCAATCTGCTGGATCACGATGTCAATTGTCGGCTCGATAAGAAAAACCTTTACCGAGCTTCCCAAAATCTGGTTCGGATGATTATTATCATAAATTGCCATAACTTCCCAAGTCTGTCTTGCCGAAAGATCATTCTCAGCAGCCCCAAAACCTTTCCAGATCCCAGGAGTAAGGGTTCCTGTCCAAGCCAAACGACCGTCACCGATCTGCTCAAGCACAAAGTTCGGGAATGCTTTCGCCATTGCAGCTTTTTCAGCGACCAAAAGTGACGGATCCTTTTCGTACCACTGCTGAATTTCTGCTAAGTTTTCATTCATTTTTCCCCTCCGTTTTTCAGCTTTTCTTCCAATTTTTTTCTGCGCATTTTCTCCAAATTTTCCACCAATTTTTCACCTTCCAACCTTCTTTTCTCAAATCCCTCTTTCATTTCTTCCGTTATCCGACCGATTTCTTCTTCCTTACCGTTGTGTACCAAGTATATTATCCCGTCTCTTACACGAAAATCACAAGACCATCCGTCCTTTGGTTTAACCTCACCGTTAGGAAGCACTTCGCCGATAAAACAATTCAGTCCTGTACCTCCATGACTAATAATCAATCCGTCTTGGGTTACTTCAAATTTTGCAGGTGGAATTTTTATTTCGCTATCGACTTTTTCCCTTATCGGTTCAATTTTTCCATTAGGCAAAACTTTACCGATTTTGAATAACTGATAGATTATTCCGTCTTTTACACAAATGTTATCTTTAGCCCAATCGTCAAACGGTTCAAAATTACCGTCCGATGACAATTTGCCTATTCGTTTGACCGTTCCGTCATTTAAAATCCCGGCAATGTTACCATCTGAAGAGGATAATATAATCGTTGTTTGAGGCTTAGCGGCCAGTTTTCCCGGTGTAACATCCATTTTTTGATCACTGTCATCAATTTTTCTTTTTGCTTTTTCTGCTTTAAGCAGTGCCTGCATTTCTTCCGGCGTAAGTTGTCTGGCTTTTCCTTTTTTGTCTTTCGACTCACCTAATGGTTCAATTTCACCATCAGGCAAAATCCGTCCCAGTTCCTGTTCTTTGCCGTCAACAACAAAGTATATTCTTCCGTCTTTTACATTAACACGTTCCTTAGACTTGCCGTCAGAAGGCTCAAATTCGCCATTAGGGTGTACTTTACCTATAAGTGTCATTAGTCCATCACCAGGATCTACTAAATCCTTCGGAAGATATACTGATCGGAAGACTCTTGAATCCGTTTTGTGTTTTTCCCATTTGTTTTTCTCCTAAAAATTAAATATTTTCAAAATTTCACCAAGATCGCAGGTCTAACATAGCAATTCGCAAGGTGAACAAAACTGCCGTCACAGACAACGCCGTTGCGGTCTACATACATGGCAAAGTTCGGGTAGGATCCCGGTGAACGAAGCCACCAGCAAACCGAATCACTTGCTTCTTGCGAATAACAAATTCCAGAATAGTCAAAGGTGAAGAAATGCTCAACTTCTTCTTTGCTCAATAAAAACACCTTTTCGCCGCCGGGTCGCGAAATTATTTTTGATTTTTCCGCCGGTGTAAATGCGTCATAAAATGTTTCGTTCAACCATTTTCTGATTTCGCTGTTTGCCCAATTGTTGGAATTTGCGTCGAATCTCATTTCTTCCAAAGCGTATTGGCAGACCAGCAGAGCGGTGTTGTCAGACATATCGACATCAAGCACACGCCAAAAGATTTCTTTTTCTGCATATCTGCCGAAATTTATGATTTTGCCTACTTTGTCAGGGATGTCCAACCGTAACAACCATTTTACACCAGCCAAAGAAACGCCGCAGGCTTTAGCCAATTCTTCTCGGGTTATTTGTGGATTTTCGGCAACTAAGTTCAAGATTTTTTCATGAGTGGGTTCAAGCAGGTTGTGGACATATTCCAAACCAGGAAAAAATCCAGGCGTTTGCGGAATACGAATCCGTTTATTCTCTTCCTCTTTATATTCTCCTGAAACAATATAATCAAAAACTTCCGGTTCGACATGCAGATTTTCCCTGATCCATTTCACCGATTTTTCCACATCTTCTTCACTATTGAAATTATGTATTCCAGGCACTTTGATATGGATTTTTGAAGAGTCTACCAAACCTTTTAGCTGCATAAGATTGTTTTTCATGTTATCAATGGCTACTTTGGTATATTTTTTATACAACACTTCATCCATATCCTTTATGTCGATGATCCATTCGTCAATATCATTTATTAAAGGCTCGACGAATCCCCACGGAACATTGAGCGAAGTCTCGACATTTTTTTTCCATTTCTTGTCGGCCAATTCGCACACTTCATGGATAAATGCCGACTGCAAAAGCGGTTCTCCGCCGCCGAAAGTTATTCCTCCGCCACTCATACGGTAATAGATATCGTCTTTTTTCAGCACATCAATCAACTCTTTCGGAGTATAAACGCCTCTTGCCGTATCGTAGCCTTCGTGGCAATGTTCGTTCAAACAGTACTTGCAGTGAAGCGGACAGCCGAAAAATCCTACAAGCGTTGTAATGCCTTTTCCGTCGATTCCCATTCTGAGACGGGATATTCCCATAATATCTCCCAACATGGCTTAAACCTCCTTTTTCGGGTCAAATTGCGGATAAACACGTTTTTCTTCCGGAATCTTTTCAAGGCACTTTCGCAAATATTCCGCCTCTTCATCACATTTCGGGCATGTTCCGGCACAGGCTCCCGTCGAAGGACACTCCTCACTTTCAAACGGAATGTTGTTGGCCGCTGCAAGTTCCATTCTTTGCCTGCGAAGCATATTGCAGACTTCTTTCCCGTCGATTCTCGGAAGCTGCATTTCCACAATCCCAACTCCTTCATCAATGCTCTTGTAGCTCATGGAAGTGAAATCAAAATAGTACCGGCCGCTCTTGTCGTGCGGAAAGTTTAAAAAATACGGCATCATTTCTCCGAGATTGTCTCTGATATATTCATCTTTCGGATAAGAATATCTGAAGATATCATCTTTATCGTAGAAATTCCTGAAAACTTTGTTCGTTTCATAGTATGCGACAGAGTTCACATAAGACAAATCGGAAAGCATATTGTGATGACTTTTGTCAGAATCAACAGCTGCAACCAGATGAATGCTGTAATCTGAAGATTGGGAAGAAATCAGATTTTCTCTCGCAATATGATACGGATAAAGAGAACTTTCCACGCTGTCGGCAAGAAATACAATATCTGTGTAAGATTTAAATTTATTGCAAAGTTCGTCTTTTACGGAATAGAGGGGATTATTTAAAATATTGCATAACGTATGGTCTTCCGACGAAATAAAAAACCCATTCCCTCCCAACAACGCATCTCTAAGTCTTTTACGTTTTTCTTCCTGGGTTAACATACTTTTTTCATCGGCTGTTTCTTTGATATTTAAACATGACGGCACAAAACATTCGTACTTGTCAGTTACTTTTTTTCCGCCAAGATACACGACAAGCACCTGATCTTTGTACTTTTCAAGGTAAGGATTGTCGTGATTCCAGATATCACCTTTGTCTGTGACCACTAAAAGCATGGTTCGTTCATCGGAGGGAATTTTTAATTTTAATTCATTGATTTTTTTACGTTCAAGTGTTATTGGACTGCGGCTTAAATCTTTTAATTCCAGCAGTTCCGAAGCATTAACCCATTTATCTTCCGGCCATGATGACAAATGAACCAGCGTATCCGGCAAAAGTTTGAAGGACTGCATCTCCTGCAACGTATAAGGGCCGTAAATAGCACATTCCAACATCAAATAATACTGCATTGTTACCTCACACACCTGACATAGAATTTAGAATCCTTGCGGTAATCGTGAACTCCAATTTTAACAATCAAATATTCCCGTCTTCCAAAACATTTATTGATCCTAGGATTTTTGTTTCTCTCTTTCCAAAAATGTTTTCGCTTCGTCCGCACATTTTCCCTCTGGGAACTCTTCCAAATACGCCTTCCAAGACAACAAATTATTTTCTTTGCGAGCCTTTTCACATATTAACTGATCGAAAAACGCTTTGGCTTCAGCTATACATTTCGCTTTAGGGAAGTTGTTTAAGTAATAGTCCCAGCTTTCTCGTACCCGGTAATTTACAGGATATGACAAGCTCTCCAAGTAATAGTTCCAGCTTTCCTGAGTATTTGCTTTTTTAGCATATTCACATGCTTTTTGGTCCATATTTTTAAGAGAATTTTCTGCCTCTTTCGCACATTTGCCTTCCGGAAAATCTTTCAAATATGTTTTCCACCACCATAAATATTTTTTTTCTCGCCGTGCGAATTCACAGGCTTCTTTATCCAATTCGTCTCTTGCCTCTTTTGCGCACCTGCCGTTAGGGAAATCTCTCAAATAATTTCCCCATCCTCTATATTCCCCTCTTGCTTTTTCGCAGGCTTCTTTATCCAACTCATCTTTTGCCTCTTTTGCGCACTTGCCGTTGGGAAAATCTCTCAAATAATTTTCCAATTTCCAAGTGTCTTTATCTATTTCGGCATCTTTACAAGGTGCTTCTTCCAACTCTTTTAATGCGGTTTTTGCTTCTTTTACACATTTGCCGTTCGGATAATTTTCAAGGTAGTGTTTCCAATAATAAAACTCGTTATACTTTTTGGCAGTTTCACAGGCGTCATGGTCGTTTTGACGCACACAACGCATATCAAACCAAATGTCGCCAATATCAAAATCTCCTAAAAGCCCTTGACCGAAATAAACTGCCCGAAATTTGTCTCTATCATCCTTTTTTCCTGATGAATAGGACATAAGCCAATCAGTATCACCAAGTTTGCTGAAATTGTTACTGCCGTCTAAGCCTTCACCTTCACAGTTATCATTGTCATCAAAGTCACATGCGCTGCCGACAACAGTGTTAGGATTGTTTATTATCAAAGTTCTGAGTTCATCAATATTCGGCAAACGCCAGTCAGAATGCCCGTCTTCAACAAGATCTTCACAAAAGAAGGCCTTTCCATCTTCATAATCATAACTTTTTATTACATCAGACCATTCCAGAGTGCCGATCCTTTTAAATTTGTTTCTGACAGATTTTGCTTCTTCCGCACATTTGCCGTCTGGGAATTTTTTTAAATACTTTTCCCATGCGGCACGGGTATTCAGTTTTCTCGCCCTTGCACAAACTGCATCTTCTTTTGGACCGGCTTTTGCCTCTTCGGCGCATTTTCCTTCCGGAAAATTGTTAAGATAAATTTCCCATGAATACTCCGTTGACTCCTCCCTTGCCGCCTTGCAAGCATCCAGATCATCCTGTCTGACACAGCGGAAATCAAGTTCTACAAGATCTTGATGATCTCTTGTATACTTATAAACAATTGCACCGTTAGTAAAATCTAAGAACCAACTCCAATAAGGATGTGCAAGCCCTGATTGAGAATCTAACATCCATGCATCTGTTGAAGAGAAAAGCTGCACATCATCATCACCGAGTTTGCTGAAGTTGCCGCCTTCTATCCCGTCACAACTAATGCTTTCATCCAACTCGATCCATGTTTTTCCATCTTTTTCGGATATTCTGCAGAGTCCGCCTTGAACAGTACCCGGATGATTCTGAACAAGTGTCCTCAGTTCATCTATAGTGGGCAGCCGCCAATCGTCGTGACCGCCTTCGGTGAGTTTACCACAATAATCGCTCGGATCATCATTTTCTTCGTCATAAGAATCTCTTGCAGCATAAAATATATCTGACCATTCCAACCCATCAATTTTCCTGAATTTGTTCCGAACAGCCATTCCCTCTTTTTCACATTTTCCGTCAGAAAATTTTTTCAAATACTTTTCCCATGCAGCACGTGTGTTTACCTTTCGAGCTGACTCACAGGCTGATTTTTCCAAAAAGATCTTTGCATCACCTATACATTCACCTTCAGGGTAGTGTTCAAAATAATAATTCCAGTAGTATTTCGTGTTATATTTCCGCGCTGTCTCACAGGCTTCAGGAGCGTCCTGACGGACACAGCGGACTGAACGGGAAGAATAAATATTGTCTTCGTGTACTCCTTGGTCATTTGCATACCATGCCGAGCCATCATTTGAATATGCCCAAAGTCCCATTGTATCTTCTCCCTGTAATTGTCTGTACAGGCATTCACCTTTTTTCTTTGTTTCAGAGCAGTTTTCAAAAAGCACTTTAAGTTCGTCAACAGTCGGAAGTCTCCAGTCTTCATGCTCATACGCTTTGAGTTCTTCACAATAAGTTTTTGCATCCTCCAATGTTACGAACTTATGACCTGCTGTTTTCCCAGAAAAACAGTTGTCGTCACAAAGAGACTCCCAAATGTCAGAATCCCAATTAAGAACATCCGACCATTCCAATCCGTCGATTTTTCTGTATTTTTCTATAAAAGCCCTTCCTTCTTCAGCACATTTTCCTTCCGGGAATTTTTTCAAATACTTTTCCCATGCGGCACGGGTATTTTCTTTTCTTGCCATTGAGCAGAATTCTTCATCCGATTCCGTATCAACCGAATTTGTTTCTCCCATATCCGAGTTTTCTGCCGAAATCTCTTCCTGAGATTTCTCAGACTTTTTCGACAAAAACAATGCTACTCCAGCCAAAACAAGTACTAAAATCACAAGTTTTTTCATCTTGTTCTCCGTTTTCATATTGTATTTCAAAAAAAACAGCTACCTTACGCACCTGACATAAAATTTAGATTTCTTGCGGTAATCGTGAACTCCGCCTTTATTGAAATCAACATACCAGGCTTTCTCTTTTTTGCCTGATTTGTCTTTTTTGTCATATTTATCTGATTTAACGGATGACGACCAGAGCCAGATATTATTGTTCCTGCCGTCTTCAAGTTTGCTGTATCTGCCGTCTTTAAAAAAGCATTTTTCTTCCGATACGCGGCAGGCATCTTCAAAACATGTCTCCATACTCCAGCAGCTTGAAGCAAGGCATTTGTTCTTTGCACTTACTTTGCAAGTTCCGCCTGTCGCGGCATTTTTGCTTGTCAGCAGTGTGCGCAGCTCGTCAATATTGGGCAGTCTCCAGCCGCCTTCGTCACCATCTTTAAGTCTTTTGCAGTATTGTTTTGCGTGATCCCAATCCATAGGCTCTTCCGATATATCTGACCAAACAAGCCCGGTTTCGTAATCTTTGCAGGGAAAAGTCCTTGCGGAAGAATCGCATGAATCATTTTTTATTGTCGGAATCACGCTGTCGTCTTCCCAGGCAATTTCAGGCACTTTGATTTTGATTTCGCCCGATTTTTCATCAAAAGAGATTATGCCAAATTTAACAAGGCAATATCCTACAGCCGCCAATATGAGCAAAAGAATAAAAAGTTTTTTCATTTTGCATCTCTTACACAGCGGACATAGCCGTCTTCTTTCGTTTCACAATACCACATACGGTAATCAGCAAAATTTTCGCATGAAGCAGTCTTACCGCCATCGTCAGACATAGAAGACCAAAAAATATCATACATAGAATCACCTAACTTACTTTTGCAGTCCTCTCTTGGAGCAGGACAATCTTTAAGCATCCTCAACTCGTCTATATTCGGCATTCTCCAGTCAGTAGAACCGCCTTCTGAAAGGTTTGCACAGTATTGTTTTGCATCATACCAGTTCATTTTGTTTTTTGAACGCTTAGACCATTCCAGATTGCCTATTCTTGTGCCGCCGGAACTTTTCTTTACGGCTTTTGCTGCCTGTTTTTTGGCTTCCTGTTTTTTTCGTTCTTCTTCGGCTTTTTTCGCTTCTGCTTCTGCAGCTTCCTCTTTGACAGCAATAACTTTCTTTTTTTCTGTCTCTAGTTCCTCTTTTAAACGAATGGCCTCATCTTGTGCTTGTTTTCTACGCATTTCTTCCTGTCGGCGTGCCTCTTCCTGTCTTTGAATTTCTTCCTGTCTGCGTTGTTCTGTCTCAGCCATTTTCATTTCCGCTTGAGTTTGAAACCGTGCCTGTGTGGCATAAATTACGGCAAGGAATGCTATCAGAATACTCAGTATCGCAACTATCTTTACCTTGTTTCTTGAAATTTCAGCTTCGCTTTTAATCCTTTGATTTATTGATTCTATATCTCCATTCGGCAGTATCTGGCCGATTTTCTGCTCTTTTCCGTTGATTACACGGTATATGAAGCCGTCTCTGACACGTACACCGTCCTTCGGTCCGCCGAAAGGCTCGAATTCACCGTTTGACGAAACCTTGCCGATCCTCTTGATTGTTCCGTCTTCCAAAATCTCGTAAATTGTGCCGTCAGGCGCGATGTTCATACCACTCTGCGGCTTCTGTTCAGGCATCCCCATGGGTTATGATCTCCTTTCTTCCTGTAATTTTTCTCGAGCTTCTTCTCTGCGTTGTTTTTCTCTTTTCAGCGTTTCTTCCATTTCACCATCAAAAATCACTTTTCCTGTCCTAATGATTGTTCCGACTTTAAAATAATCCTTGCTTTGGTAACTGTATCTGCAGATGAGGATGTTTAATTTGTCTTCTCACAAAGCTGTCCTCTAATATTGGCACAATATAATCAAAAACTTCGGGTTCGATTTGCAGTTTTTCATTAATCCATTGTACAGATTTTTTCACATTTTCTTTATCGTTAAAACCGGGGATTTTCGGCACCTTGATATGAAATTTTGAAGGTTTTGCAAAATGTTTGAGCTGTATCAGATTGCTCTTCAGATTTTCAATGCTTACCCCTGTATATTTCTTATACAACTCCGAATCCATATCCTTTATGTCGATGATCCATTCGTCGATGTCGTTTATTATAGGCTCCACACATTCCCACGGAACATTAAGCGAAGTCTCAATATTTTTTTTCCATGTTTTGTCTGCAAGCCGGCACACTTCATGGATAAACGCTGACTGCAGAAGCGGCTCGCCGCCGCCGAAAGTTATTCCTCCGCCTGTCATGCGGTAATAAATATCGTCCTTTTTCAGCACTTCAATCAATTCCTGAGGAGTATATACGGCTCTTGGCGTGTTATAACCTTCGTGGCAATGTTCATTCAAGCAGTATTTGCAATGAAGCGGACACCCGAAAAAACCGACTAGCGTTGTGACTCCTTTTCCGTCAATTCCCATTCTAAGACGGGATATTCCCATAATATCTCCTACCATTTTTCCATCTCCTCTTCAGGATCAAACTGCGGATAAACGCGCTTTTCTTCCGGGATTTTTTCCAGACATTCTCTCAAGTAGGCAGCTTCCTGATCGCACTTCGGGCATGTTCCTGCGCAGGCCCCGGTTGAAGGACACTCTTCGCTTTCAAAGGGGATATTGTTTGCCTCCGCAAGTTTTATTCTTTGCTTGCGAAGAAGATTGCAGACCTGTTTCCCGTCGATTCTTGCAAGCTGCCTTTCCACCATTTCAAAACCTTCATCTATGCTTTTGTAACTCATAGAAGTAAAATCAAAATAATACCGGCAGTTTTTATCACGTGGAATGTCTAGAAGATACGGCATCATTTTCCCTAGTTCTTCTTTGGTTTTAGAGGCTTTGTCAAGACCGGCATAATATGCAATCGAGCTCACATAAGACAAATCGGAAAGCATCTTGTGCTTTAAATCCGACGAAGCAGTAGCAACCAAATGAATAGCATAGTCCGAAGATTTTGAGCGACTCAAATATTCTTTGGCAATATTATAAGGATAAAGGGAGGATTTCTCATCATCAGCAAAAAAGACAATATCTTCGCAAGATTTGAATTTGTTGCACAGTTCTTTTCTTACGGAGTAAAGCGCATAGTAGGTGAAGTTGGAAAAAAGAGATCTTCTCTCTCCTTTAATAACGCTTACAAGAATCGTTTTTTTATCCGGCACAACAAAACATTCATACTTGTCTGTCACCTTTTCACCGTTAAGACACACAACAAGCACTCTGTCTTTGTATTTTTCAAGGAACGGATTTTCGTGATTCCAGATTTTACCGGTATCGGTAACTACAAGAAGCATGGATTGCAAACCGCTGAGGAGATTCTCTCTTCTTTCTATTTCTTTTTTTAGTTTTTCCTCAATTTCCTCTATGCTGAGAACTATTTTGTCACTCTTGTCCTTCGGCTTATCTGATGAGTTCGATTCAGTATGCTGCAAAACTTTGTTATCCAGTATCTTATAAAGCGTGTTGCCGGCTGAGATTTGAAGATTGCTGATTTTTAGCCATAAAGCCGGACGAATCACGCAACCGGCTTCGCTGCTGCCTACATAATCATAGTCATCTGGCGCTCCTGCCGGTTTGGCTCCAAATGGAGGAGTAATGAACTTCTTGATTGTGCCGTCACTATCAATGATAAATGAATTATCGGAGTAACCCTTGATTGTACCGTCATATTCAACTTTCCGATAGCCCTGCAGCCACCATCTTCCAGCACCATTGCCGGCTTCATTTTCTGATTCGGAATATGTTTCTGCTCCCCGCGCTTTTGCATAGCGCGTCGGATAGACCATTCTGTCACTCTCTTTCGGAAAATATTCGGTGACTTCTGACGCGCTCAGAAGTGACACCAGATCGCCAGTGTTCCTGGAGTTGCGGTCGTAAATGTCGTTATTAAAAGTGGCTATTCGTGATTTTTCTGCACTTGTAAAAGCCGAATCTGCAAAAGTTTCGTTAAGCCAGCTGCGGATTTCACTGCCGGAACATTCACGTGGATTAAAACGAGGCGCATCCAGCCCTCTGACACTTAAAACAAGCATTCTGTCGCTTTTGATTGCAAGAACTTTCCACTCTATAGGCTCTTTGCCGGCCTCGATATAGTTATCCTGTTCATAACTGCCGAATTTCAGGAATATCTCGCCTTTCACTTTTACGGGAATTTCTAATTTTTCTCTTGGAATTATACGACCCGGCATCAGCAGCCTTTTCAGTTTCTCTCTTTCCATCATTTCTTTCAGTTCTTCCGGAGTCAACTGCCGTGCCTTTTTCTCTTTCTGTCCGTCTGATGATTCAATTTCACCGTCAGACGGCTCTGTTCCATCGGACTCTATCTCTGGCATTGATTTTACTCCCAACAAATTTTCCACCAACTCTCGGCGTTTTCTCCATTGTTCATCCAGTTTCTTTGAGGGGTCTATAAGTTCAGGAGAGAGGACCTTTGCTTCCGGCTTCTTCGTACCGCAATCAGGGCAGGAATCACCTGCAATTTCCTGTTTCCCGCATTTGGGACATTTCCAAGTTTCGTTTGACATGATTATTCTCCTAATCTAAGACTTTATTTATCGGACAGCATTTAAAATTCTAATTTTTATTTTCATCCCTTAATTGATATGAAATCTATTAATGGCACCTGCCATGATTTATGTTAAATTTAGCATCCATACAGACACATTCCCAATCTTCAGGAACATTTTTATCTATCACTACTGCCCAAACAAAATTTCCGACACCCGAAGAGTTGCATTGTATTGTCTGAGGAGCACCTACTGCATAAGCATAAAATTTGCCGCATGCATCACATTTTTTATGCTCTCTTTCGGAGTTTCACTGTATTCCTGTCTTTCTGTTGCGAGCTTGTTGAGCATTTTTTCAAACGTTTCTTTCAAAACATCAGGATTGCTCGACTCTGATTTTGTTCCTTCAGCATTTACGAATGCCGATAAAATTAAAACCGCCATTACACATAAAAAAATTCTTTTCATAATAAATCTCCTTAAATTTATCGGACACAACGGACATAACCACCATTCACTTCAGCCGAAGCTAACATTTTTATGCCACCTATTTCTATCTCACGAGGACGAGCAAAAACTCTACCATACGCAGTCCACAATAAATAGTCATCTTTGGTTTTGCTTTGATACTCATCTACTTCGCTGTCGGTCGGCAATCTCCAATCCCTATAACCACCTTCTGATAGATTGTAACAATATTGTTTCGCCCTACTCCATTCCATTACATTAGACGAACGGTCTGACCAGATTAAACCGCCGATTCTTCTGCCTTTCAGGTATTCTTCCTGCTTTGCTCTCTTAGCTGCCACTGCCTGTTTGTTCCGTTTTTCCTCGGCTTTCTTAGCTTCGGCTTCCTGTTTTTTCCGTTTTTCTTCGGCTTTCTTAGCTTCGGCTTCCTGTTTCTTTCGTTCTTCCTCTGCTTTCTTAGCCATAGCTTCCTGTTTCTTCCGTTCTTCCTCTGCTTTCTTAGCCATAGCTTCCTGTTTCTTCCGTTCTTCCTCTGCCTTCTTAGTTTCGGCTTCCTGTTTCTTCCGTTCTTCCTCTGCCTTCTTAGTTTCGGCTTCCTGTTTCTTCCGTTCTTCCTCTTTTGCTTTTTCAATTCTTTGAACTTCTTCTTTGCGTTGTTCAGCCTCAGCTATTTTAATTTGTGCCTGTGTCTCAAAATGTGCATGAATAGCATAGATTACAGCAAGAAACGCTATCAGACAACAAATCATCATTACAATCTTCACCTTGTTTCTGGAGATTTCAGCTTCGCTTTTGATTCTTTGACTTATTGATTCAATCTCTCCGTTCGGCAGTATCCGGCCGATTTTCTGTTCTTTCCCGTTGATTACACGGTATATGAAGCCGTCTCTGACACGTACACCGTCCTTCGGCCCGCCGAAAGGCTCAAATTCGCCGTTTGACAAAACTTTTCCGATCCGTTTTATCGTGCCGTCTTCCAAAATCTCATAAACCGTGCCGTCCGGTGCGATATTCATCCCGTTTTGCGGCTTTTCAGGCATTCCCATCGTGTTTTCTCCAAATTGTTATCTTACACAACGTAGCATAACCTTATACTCATTATCTATCAGGCAAGATTTTATTCCTGCCGATCCTGATATATAATAGACACTTACATGTTTTAATATTCCGCTTTTATCCGGCTGAACAGAGGAAGACCATTGCAAATTTTTATCGAAACTGATTCCGCACATGACACTGATTTCGTACAAAACTTTAGCTTCCTCCTTTGTAGGAATACGCCAGTCATCAAAATTACCCAATCTTAGTTCCTGCGTAAAATTAACGGCTTCGTTCCATGAAAACTTCAATGATCTTGACCACCAGTGTTTCTTCTTTTTTCTGGCGTACTCCTTCTGAATCATGCTGATTCCCATAATAGGTGTCACCAGTTCAATATAACTGCCTCTGTCTATGTAATTATACGGATCATTTTTTGCTTCTTCAGCTGAGCGTGTAATATTTCTTAATGTTTTATCTTCGACAATTTTGATATTTCCAAGCAGCTTGATTTTGTCATCCGATAAAATCTGAGCAATTTTCAGGATTTCTCCGTCATCTTCTATACGAAAAATCAGACCGTCTGATGTTATGTCATATTTTTTATCTATCGGGATTCCCATTTGTTGTTCCTCCTGAAATTAGGAATTGATTCTTAAATCACATTGTGAATTTATGAGCGAAGCATCCGAAGTTCCTTGCTTCGTACCACTCTCCGTTGAGTCTGTTTGTCGTTACCATCGTATCAGGCAGAAGCGGGAGATCAACCATCTGGTCAAGCCGGTATGGACCGTAAACGATCTCATTCAGATAGATATAATACAGGTCATCGTTATAAACAGAAATTTCCCTGTTATCAGGTAGAGCTTCCGGCTGTGTCTGAGGAAGGGTTAAAAGCTGGTTGCTGTTATCCCAATATTCCTGAAGAACCCTCTGCGGCAGCGGCTGGATACATAGTTCTTCTCTTATTTTTTTAATATCCAAAGCACATTCGAAGCTGTCTTCATCTTCAAATACAATCCGGTTCGCAAGCTCTACAGCTCTGTCGAATCCTATGCTTTTGCCTTTTGTTATGGCAGTTGTTTCAATAAATTCGATTGCATTCTTATTACACAGATCTTGCAGGTCTTCGGCATCAAGGTCTCTTGTGCTGATGATATTTTTTAAAAAGCATCCTGCGAAGGCGTGATTATGAGTAAGGATAATTAAAGGATTCAGACCTATAGCTTCCAAACAACTCGCAAAAAGTATTGAGGTGTCAAGACATGTGCCAAGCCGCCTGGCAACGACATCATCAGCCATTCTTACACGTTGTCCCACAGCACGGAAAAAATGCTGCGGCGGTAAAATATAGGTTACTTCAAGTTCCTTTAACGCGGTATAAACGGCATGTATCTGATTTTCAACAGACAACATAGCCCTTATTCTCTCTTCTTCATCTTCTGGGTCATATTGCGGATAGCCGCCTAATGACGGACTCCCCTCCAGAATATCCAGTATCTCTGAAGCTCTTCTCAAAATACCGGTCAAAATCGGATGGTTCGGCGTTACAAATGCAGCAATTGATTCCGAAGCAATGCGTAAGGGGCATTCCTCCAGAGCAAGAAGAACGACATCGTATTTTTCATGATAGATAAGAGTGTTTCCGGAATATAGATCAATGACATTGTATCCTTTTATTCTCTCGGTAAGACCTACAAGAAAATCGAATGAAAGTTTAATGTCAAAATGTTCACTGTTGATCTCCACAGTCTGCCCCGGCATAACCGATCCGACCCTGATAGAGATATTTTCCGCAAATTGAGGCTCAAACGAAAGGGTAAACCACACATTGTCTATCCTGGAGTTTGTTAAATTTTTAATGGTGATTTTTTGAATGTAAGATAACAAACTTTGCTGCATCGCAAAATTTATTGCTGGAAAATACTCAAGATCCGCCGTAATTACTGACATTTTAACCTCCTTAAAATAAAATGTTAATAGTTTGCAACAGCTATTATTTTTTCTTCTTTTTCAATTTTGTAATAGTTCCGTCTTCGTTGATTATGAAATCCTGTCCCTCTTTTGGAGAGGAATTTATGTTCTCATAAAACAAATCAGCCAGACAGAAAAAACAGCCTGCCGGATACCAGTTTCCGCCGAGCTTATCTGTCGTAACCATATAATCAGGCATAAGTTCGAAAGAGCGAAGTTCGGCAAGAGTAATTGGACCGCAGTAGGAACCGTCCGTTAAAGATATCGCGATGTAAAAGCTGTCGTTTTCATCAGCACAGATCCATTGACTCGGAAGAGGCGGCTGCGATTCATTGGTTTGCGGGACTTCCTGAGTTTGTTGAAGTTGCGAATTATTCTGATATTGAGTTGTTTCCGTTGTATTGTTATCATCAGAAAGAGAATTATTGTTTCCGGAATTACGGTTTGCTATCCATAAAATAAAGCAAATAAAAATTATAATGCCTGTTACTACAAAGACTTCCATGACTACAACATCCTAAATTTATTACTTATTTACGCATTTGACCAAACCTTCGCCGGTTATTTGGTAATCATTCCTGCTGATTGACCGTGACGGGTCTTTCGGCTCAAAGGCAATTCCTCGAAGAAGTTCGAACTGACTTGCCGGAAACCAGTCATTCAGGGCTTCCGTTGTCACCTGAACATTGCCCGGAAATTCCGACTTTTTGAGCTGATCGTAAGTGAACGGACCTTTAACTTCTCCTCCAAGCAGCAGAAAATAAGAATCCTTTTCAGATGTCACAATCGTTGTTTGCACATTTTCATCATCTTTGCCTTGATTCTCTGCCGCTTCCGAAGGATCTTGAGGCTGCAAGCCGTCAACTGAATCAGGTTCTTCTTTTCCTATAAGCCATTTAATATAGAAGATTATTGAAATAACAACAGCCGTCAGCGAAAGAAAACCAAGTAAATAATATAAAGCAACCTCTTTTTCCTGCTGAGTCGCTTGGAAAAAGGCAAAAAATCCGATTGCAGCAACTAAAAAAATCAGTATCAGAATTATAGTCTTCGTCGGGAATCTTGATTCTGCAACAACTGTTTTCGGAGTTTCTGCGCCCCCTATTTTTGTCCTTCCTATCGGAAACAGCTCTCCGGTTGTCAAATCAATTTTGGCAACCTTTTCCTTTACCTTTACCTGACCCTCTTCACTGATTCGGTAAATCGTGACCTCGGTGTCATCTGTCTTTATTTCGTACCTGTTCATAACTTTCTGTCTCTTTATTTAATATAAAAAACTTTGTCTTTCAGCATCTTTCCGTTACACCAGATTTCATATCTGTATCTTCCGGCACTCCAGTATCCTTTATTTTTATTTCCCCATCCACTTAATTCTACAGCTCCGTCACCTTTGTAAACTCGTACACTATCAGAATATGAATACCCGCCTTTAGATCCTGTTCCAGTTCTTACTTTTCCGTAAGAATCCCAGAATTTAACATCAAGTTTTATGCTTCTTGAATCCAGACTTTTATAAACAATTTGGGGATAAATATAGGTTGTGTCTTTGCTGTAAATTGTTTTATCGTATTCTTCACCTTGATTCCTTACTTGAATATCTTTAATAATTATCGGATATTCGTCAGCCCATACTTTTAATTCGCTCTCTAAATTCTGTTTTTCGCTGGCCAAAATATTTTTTTCATTTTCCAGACTTTGTTTTTCGTTTTCCAGGCTCTGTTTTTTGTCTTTTAAACCACGATTTTCGTTCTCCAAATTGTAAATTCTGCTATTCAGATAATTTTTGTTGTTTTCACATTGAACAATATATACAACGGCACAAATCAAACCAACTATGAGAATAACAATGAAAAAAACTTTTAAACCGCTGGAACCATTATTTTCCTCCTCAGATTCGATTTCGGTTAAGTCGACTTCTTTCTGGACGGTTTTTCTTGCACCTATCGGTTCAATACTTCCGTCAGGCGAAATATTTGCTATTTTTTTTATGGTTCCGTCATCCTGAATAGTGAACACCAATCCTTCAGGTGTGACCTGATATTTGCTGTCACAAGACATTCCCATTTTTTACCTCTTCAAGTTTTTCAGCCACTCTTCCAGTTTGTCGATTCCTCGCTTTAGTGCGGAAACATCCTCTGGTGCTTCATTCTGCGTCTCGGACTTTTTTTCGGCTTTTTTTTCTGTTTTTACGACTTTTTTCTTTTGTTGCTTACTGTCTGGGGCTGTATTTTGTTTACTTCCCGAGCGTGGCTGATTCTTAATTTCTCCGGACTTTTTCTTATTGTTATTTGTCGTTTTTACCTTATTTTTACCTTTTTCTTCTTTTTTTTTTGCTTTATTTTTCTCTTCTTTTTTCCTTTTTTCCAGTTCTTCCTTTTCCCGTTTTGCCTTTTCGATCCTGCGAGCTTCCTCTTCACGTTTTTTCTGTTCAGCTTCGAGCTTTTTCTGCTCCTCTTCACGTTTTTTCTGTTCAGCCTCGAGCTTTTTCTGCTCTTCTTCGCGTTTAATACGTTCAAGCTCCTGTTGCCGTTCCAGCTCCAGCTGTCGTTCGAGCTCTTTCTTCTGTTTTTCCTCAGCTTCCCGCTTTCCTCCGATTTTACCCTTCATAACATAAAGGGCTCTCGAAAATTCTGTGAATTTCGGATACAGTTCGGTATCACCCTGACAATAATTCGGAGAAATATTTCTTAGTTTTTTTATTAACTCCTCAATTTCATCCTCTTTATGTTCTTCCTGGTCATTGATGAAATCCTCAATCTTTTTCAGCTCGGATTTACAACCGAGTACGACTTCAGAAACTGCATCGTCATATCCGTCTTTAAGTTTAAGATACTCTTCTTTTTGTTTCAAAGACTCTTGGTAAAGAAAAAAAACAGTTCCTGCCGAACCGATAACAAAAAGCAAAAAGAACAGAAAAAAGGTTTTAACAAAAAAATGCCTCTTTTTTTGGGCATAAGGGTCGGAAATTCTTGTCTTTCCTACAGTTTCGATATTTCCGTTCCTAAGGATACGTGCAATCCTTGTTCTTTCTCCGGCATCGTTGACAAAACAGAGAAATCCTTCCTCATCTATCAGATAATGTTTAGGAAAATCTACGATGTCGAGTTTTTGGTCTGTCATCAATAAATCTCGAACTCTGTTGCCTTTAAAAATTTACCGTCGGACCATATTTCGATTCTGGTTCTTCCTTTCGGCCAGAATCCTGTATTGCTGCTGCCCCAGCTGGTTTTAAAAAGATAACTTCCTGCATCCGTACGGAAAACATCAATATCTTTGGCCGAATATGTGTAATTTTCTTTGCTGTTTGTGCCACTTCTCAGATGACCGTTCGCATCAAAAATTTTAACATCCAAAACCTTTTGACCGTAAATATAACTCGCGTATCTGATTCTGAGCTGCAGAAACTTTGCACTGTCGCTTGTAATCCTTTCTCCGAAATCGGAAATTATATTTTTGGGATTTTCTGTCGTATTTCTGACCTCGATCGAAGTTATCGTGAAGAGTCCGTCATCCTGTTCGTATGTTGGAATTTTAGTTTCCGTTTCCTTTGGTTGAGGGGGCTCTTCCTGCTTGGGGGGATTGTTAAAAAGGCGTTTACCGCAGATTTCTAGTTTCACCTCTAAATCTTTGTTTTCTTGAGTACTTACGGCAAGTTTTGTCTCTGCTTCTCTCAAATCCAACTCTGTCTGCGATGAATTATTCCTTAGTTTTTCGATCTCAAATGTCTGTTTTTCGCGGTCAGATTTTTCATCAAGCCAAAGAACTGTAAGAATCACTGTTGCAACAGCAAAAATAATCAAAAAAAACATCAAAAAGAAATTCAGGGAAAGATGCGTTGCTTCAGAAATTGCCTCTTCATCAACTTTCCCGTGTTTGCGGATCGGTTCTATCTTTCCTTTTTCAGAAATTCTTGCAATTCTTACAATTGTTCCGTCATCTTCTATGCTGAAAATCACCCCTTCTGATGATATCTGATACTTACTGGAACTGATTCCCAAATGTATGCTCCGTGTTCAAACCTTAATCAGAACCTTTAGAACAGGTCTTTTCTTTAGATTCCATTCGGCTTATTGAACTCTTCTTTTGTAAGGTCGCCGGTCATAACCAGTTCAAATGCCACAAGCCATCTCATTGCCCATGCAAGAACTGATGCTGCCGATGTCGATGTTTCACCGACCTTTATATCCTCTGCCCGTGCCGTACAGAGATAAGTTTGACCACTTACATTATCTACAAGAAGATGATGAGGTCTCCAGCCTATTTGTTCAATTACAATATCAATTGTCGGATATAGAAGGAAAACCTTTACCGAGCTTCCCATCATTTGGTTTGGGTGGTTGTTTTCATAAATCGCCATAACTTCCCAGGTCTGTCTAGCAGAAAGATCATTCTCGTCAGCCCAGAAGCCTTTCCATATTCCTGGTGTCAAAGTTCCAGTCCATGCCAGGCGTCCGTCTTCGATTTGTTCAAGTTTAAAATTCGGAAATGCTTTCGCCATCGCAGCTTTTTCCGCGGCCAGAAGCGAAGGATCCTTTTCGTACCATTGACGAACAACTGCCAGTTTGCCTGGAGGTGTAACTATATTTCCGACATTTACCGGTTGTTGACCTCTCAGCAGTGCCGCCATTTCTTCACGTTTCTTCTTGGCCGCTTCTTCCATTATCTTCTTCATCTCTTCTGGAGAAGGCTGCTGAGCTCCTGCCAGTTTGCCTGGAGGTGTAACTATATTTCCGACATTTACCGGTTGTTGACCTCTCAGCAGTGCCGCCATTTCTTCACGTTTCTTCTTGGCCGCTTCTTCCATTTTCTTCTTCATCTCTTCGGGGGGGAGCTGCTGAGCTCCTTCCAAAACTGCCTTCGGAATCACTAAATTTAACATCTTTTCCTCCTAAAATAAAACCTTGTTAATACTTGCCAAAAACACAATTATCATTAAATCCACCAATCTTTATCCTTTGCTTGGAAAACGTCTCAAGTTGTAAAGTTTGTTCACAGCGTTATGCTGAGCAAGAATTTTGCTGAGAACACGAAGAGCAATACCAAGATTTATTAATTGAACAATACGCGTGATCAAATCAGCATATCCTACAATTCCAATCATGATACAAATCATTGGAATCATCGAGAGCATGAGCATAACAAACTGCATTGCTTCCCATTCTCCTCCTGTTATGATCGATGAACGACCGTTCTTTCTCAAAAAATCAGCCTCACGGTTACACCACTTATAATTCCAAACCAGCCAGTAAATGCCGAAAGTAATCAAAGACAAAAGAACGGCTTTCCAAAAACCGGGAGTGTGTTTTCCGTCATCCGCACACGAAATATTTGTTTCGCCTGCCATGTTGAAAGACAAAACTATGCCGTAAATTCCCAAAGTAATAAAAGAAAGAAAGTAAACCATACCAGCACTTCTGTTGGTCGGAAGCGGTTGATCCGGACTCTTTTTTGCACTTCTGAAAGCATAGTCCTTTCTTACGATTTCGCCGAACTCGTTGATTTCATAATTAAAATTCTGCCCGTTGTTACCCTCCATTTTTACCTCCTATTAAAAAAGCTACTCACCTTCAAAACCCTGTTCCTGTAAAAAGTTTTCCACATTGTATGCCTTGTTTACAAGATTGTGCTGAATATTAAACCGTCCGACCCTCGTCAGAAAGAGAATGATTCCTAAAAGAATAGCTATTATTCCCAACTCTTCGATCCTGTAATCTATTGAAACAAGACCTCCAACAATCGTCAGAACAGAAAAAACAGATGATATTAAATAACCGTTGCCGGTAAGGATGGGTATTGATTTGTGTTTTTCCAAAAATCGGGCTTCGCGGTTGCACCAGTTGCGGTTGTAAACCAATCCGTAAATGCCGCAGGTAAACAAAGAGGCGAACAACGTTCCCCAGAAACCAGAAGTCTCTTCACCGTCGCCGTCACATGTAATATTCGTTTCTTCGCCCATAAGAAAAGGCAGAATAATGCCGTAGATTCCGCACGTCACGATTGTAATCGCAATAGTTTCCAGATAACCTCTGTTGGTTGGAAGCGGTGCATCAGGTCTCTTTTTAGCAGAGCGGAAAGCATAATCCTTTCTTATTATTTCGCCGAATTCATTGATTTCATAACCTACAGGCAGTTGAGTCACCTGATACTGGGTGGTTACAGCAGATTCTGTCTGTTGTGGCTGTGACTCAGGAACATTCTCGGCCTGCTGTGGCTGTGACTCAGGAACAGGTTCTGGCGGCTGCGGCTGAGAAGGCTGGGAATTCGCTGGATTGACCACCTGACTCGGAGCTACATGCTCGTCTGTAACTGCTCCTAAAGTCTGGAAGAGGTGCAGAAATTCGGTGTATTCCCGTGCTTCTTTCCATTCTCCGTCAGATGCATCAGTGCAGATCATAGTATCTTCAAGAATCGGCATTTCAGTCATCTTGATAAAAGAAAACGGCCCGTAAGTCTGCCCGTCCATGTAAATAAAATATTTCATTTTTCTTTGTTTTTCCCTTTTTGAGGCTTTTTACCCGCACATTTTTTTGTTGTTTTAGGCTTTTTTTCGCCTTCCTCTTTGTTCTCAGGTTTTTCTCCGCCCTCTTTCGGAGCGTAAGGAACCTGAATGCTTGTCGTTACCTGCAGCGGATAGGAGAAAATTTCGGCATTTTCGCCGCCGAGTTTCGGATTATTCGTGTTGCAGACAAGGGTATACTGCGTCAAATGACCGAGCAGGCGCGGAGTGAAATTCGGATTGTTTCTGTTCAAAATATCAAGTGCGAGTTTGACTGCGATGACCGTCACGAAGTCGATATCGACTGAAATTCCCGGTTCAAAAGATGCCTTTTCAAGCTCTTCCTCGGTGGTATAGAATTTGCGGTTTTGGCTCACTCTGCCTGAAAGTCCGCCGATAGCCCAGATAAAATCGCTGTAATCTGGCATTCCTTCGGGAAGGCAGTAGAAAATTTCACCGGCAAAAGCTCTCTCCCAGCAGCCTATCGACATCATCGGCATCCCGATCTCTTTCGCGATGCTGTTTCCGTAAAGATCTCCTTCGCGGTTGTCCGCTCCGCCGATCAAAATTGTGTCTTTGTCACAGAATTCATTGATAACATTAAGCGGAACTTCCTGAATCGTGTAGTTCTGCGTTACTACTTTTGCCGCCGGATTGATTTGAAGGATCCTGTCTTTTACGGCATCAGTTTTGAATCTTCCTACATCAAGAAGACCGCACTGGTGACGGCAGATGTTGTGATAACCGAGAATATCGTTGTCAACCAGCAGGAATCTGCCTACGCCAGCTTTCGCCAGTTCGAGGGCAACAAGGCTTCCGACTGATCCGCAGCCTACGAGAACGGCACCTGTTTTCAGCATAACGTCTGATTCAAGAATGCCGACATTGCGCGAAAAGATGTCAAGTTTGAGAAGAAAGGGCTCGTTTTTGGCGATTTTTCCGTCGGTGTCCATGAAAACAAGCTTTCCTTCCTCGAAGAAGCCTGTCAACTCTGCGGGTTGCGCTTCCGGACGGTTTTCCACAATTGTTCCGATTTTTTTAATTGTCGGATAGTTGTTTTCTGCTTTTTCGGTGACTACATTGTAGTAGTTCGTGTTTTCAACGTAGTAGCCGTAAAAATCGCCGAGATAGTGTTCTGTTTCCAGGTGTTTAGGGAAACAAACGACTGTCTGCGGTTTTGTCTTTTTAAAGAATTTTTCTGCAATGGACATGGAAAACCTCCTTATTATTTATTATCTATGCATACTTTCTTATAGTCTGTATGAACATCAGTGCGTTTCTTATCGTTCCCTTTGATGTGGCTGAGAACAGTGTATGCTTCTTTTTGATCGCATTTCTTTTTCTTCATGGCTGTCTCTAGTGCTTTACTTAATTTTTGGGGATCAATATTGTTCCTCAGTGATTTAATTTTTTGTTCTTCTGTTTTGCAGTTTTTAAGATTTTCATCTTTAAGGAGTGCGTCAAGAGCCTGCAGATGGTTTTTAATAATTTTTATATCCTTTTCTTTTTTGCCACTTTTCAGATCGTTGTAATCTTCCAGTGCTTTCTTGTAGGCTTCGGCTTCCAAGAATTTGGCGCAGTTGCTATTGTCATGGGTATGATCACTTGTTGTAGAAACTGGTGTATCAGCAGGATTTTTCGGAGCCGGATCATTGTCGTTGTTTTCAGAACTTTCGTTTGAACCTTGTGCAAGAGGTTGCAGTTTTTGTTGTTGGGATTGTTGTTCCGCTTTTTCACCTTCTGTTTTAACTTGTTCTGTTTTTCGAGCTTCTTCAGCTTTCTTTGCATCTGCCTTAGCTTGTTCAGCCTTAGCTTGTTCCGTTTTTCGCGCTTCCTCGGCTTTCTTTGCCTCTTCTGCGGCTTTCTTTGCATCTGCATTAGCTTG
>Ga0310696_10001707_pt1 | contig 31193 bp, 23 predicted proteins | sample AusTroGonzalo_MG_4_FD_203885 | JGI IMG/M metagenome (GOLD analysis project Ga0310696, IMG submission 203885) | Bovine rumen microbial communities from tropical cattle in Woodstock, Queensland, Australia - Gonzalo_02 (v2) (version 2) | ecosystem: Host-associated > Mammals > Digestive system >... | reverse complement strand
ATATACTTCAGGGACGCTCATCAAACAGGCTGCCTCATGTACTACAGCCCGATGATGATGACAATGTCTTTATATTCTGGAGCAGTCACGGCTCACCCGGATCACTCTACTTCGGTGATTCCCCGCTTATGACCTACAGAAAGATGAAAGACATACTGTCCGATACCCCTCACCGCAAGATGCTGTTTGTGGTCGAGGCCTGCTATAGCGGAGGTCTGGGACAGGCCTGCCAGGGTATCCCCGGCACACTGTTCGTCACAGCCGCCAACCCCTATGAAACCAGTCACGCCGACGTCTGGAGTGAAGAGATAGGAGTATATCTGTCCAACGGTTTCACCCAGGGCTTCATGAAGGCCATATACAAAGATCCCGCAGTATCTCTGCGGGACCTCTATTACATACTTGCCGCGCATACCAACGGTTCACACGTCAAGATCTATAACAATCAGAAATTCGGCAGTGTCTACAATAACACCATGCAAGAATTCATCAAGCCTTAAATCATCTTGTGAGACTTGGCCGTCAGCGGGAAGAACACCGGCATGATCAGTACGATGGCAATCACAGAGAAGAGCATGCCGCTCATCACGCCAACTGCAAACCCAATACGTTATATCGTGGGTTAGGGGTGGACGGGACGGATGGAGCGGCCTTCGTTACGGTAAGAGGCTTTTCCCATCGACGCATCGCGGCAGAACCAGATTCCGTTTGCGTGGTCCCAACCGCTCATAATGAATCTGTCGCTATCATAACTTAGTGTGCTTGACCAGTATACACCGTATTCCGGATACTGATGTAGTGTAGCTACTGCTACCGAGTCATTAAACGCATTGACTGGAATGAATATTGAGTTGTTCTCATACCCCTCCTTCTTACCCGATACACGGAAACCTTTTACATCGTTCTCTGTTGTCCAGGTCCAGTTGCACTCCCGGCGCAGTTCATCCATCTCGGCACTGGTGGGAACCCTCCAGCTACCACCCCACTTGACATGAGCCACATCATCCTCAAGATCGAATCGGGTCTTCTGGTCAGTATCGTTGTACTTGCTATAATTACCCCTGTTGCCATCTACACAGAACTTATACGTCGAGTAATTATACTCAGTCTTGGTTTCAGTCTCACCCCAAGCGAATAATCCTCCAACATCTTCGGGCTTATCGGCCCCGACATTACATGTTGCCCATTTTACACTCAGGCCCAGGTCAACGTATTCATGTTCCGGGAACCATAGTTTGCCATTTATAAGTAATCTGGGAACTTGCTTGCCGTTTAACATTATACTACCATCATCAAGTATTTCCACTCCGGGAAGAGAACGGACCAATTCTTCAACGGTTTTGCCCTCAGGAAGTTTAAATGCATCCTGATTGAGTCTTGATGGGTCTATATTCCTTCCGCTGAAATCAAGATACTCCTCCTTTTCTTGCTGAGGTTTAACATAATAATCCAAAGATATTATTTCAACAGGCTTACCATCCTGAGTGGCATTACCTTCATCGTCTATCACAAGACCAGGAAATTTTTTCATCACTTCTTCCTTAGTCAATCCTTGTGGCAACTTGTATTGCGGCTGTTGGGCACTCATGGGAATGCAGAATGGCATCAATACTGATGCCAATACAAACAGAAGGACTCTCTTACTCATAATGCAATGCTTTTGGTTGTGTACTATCTAAACTGATATATGCTCAAAATGCGTCTTCTGTTAAAGCGGGTTTCTCATAATAATGCTTAAATCTCGCTGCCAGCCTGCATAGTACATCTAACTCCTCTATGAGTTTGGTTCGAAAACAGGTATCCTTCGGGGTACAGAAAAAGTACAATTGGGGACAGACCCCAATTGTACTTTTTATACTCCACTTTATCACAACTTAACGATTACTGCAGTGGGGAACTGACGCAGGATTTCCGCCTCTTGGTCATCGGTGATTGGGGCTTTTACTATAAGGTTCTCAATGTTATTCTTGCGGCACCATTCACCCAGATCTGAGGGAATGGTTATATCCGTTAGTGATACCACTACGTGAGTATTGCAATTCTTGGTATCATACTTGTCATAATTTTCAGACATTGAAACATCAGGAAACCTGCAGGCAAACAGTGCCACTTTTGACTGGTAAATACACTGGTGTCCATAAACTGTCTTTCCTCTGTAATCAAGTTCGCCGTCTTCACCAGCCATTCGGAGCAATTGCAGGTCCTGGAAATCAAGACGGTTCAGGATCTTGTCCTTGCCGCTGCTTTCACGCATCATCCAGCTGATAGAGGGTTTGAGCGTACGGTTCTCCCAATCCATCTCCATGCCTATGAATCCGGCCCACAGCTCAAGATTGTGTGTATCTACTTGGCCATCGGGATGAATGTATATATACAAAACATCAACCTTCTTGATTTCAGGGCAGACATTTGTATTATGGGTAACCTTTTTGGGGGTACGGGAAACTACCCCTGTGCGCTCATCCTTACAGAACGGGAAAAACACCGTGAACCATCCGTTATACTCAGCAGGAATTATTCCGTCTGAGCCGCAGAATGCCTGAGTTTTTCTTTCCGGAGAGTATTCATTTACCATATCCAGCCAGAACTTGCGGTTGATATTGCCTTCTGATGCATTCACGAACTCATCAAGCACAGGCTCCAACTCCTCACGCCACCAGCCCAGCTCCAGGTCGTCAAGTCTTGAAAGGCGTGAACGTATGTTCTTCCAGTCATCGGGGGTACCCAGAAGTGTGATATCGGGTATTCCACAACCGGAGCCTACAATCACATATTTAAAGAACTTCTTTACGCTCTCCATCATGGTAATCTGTGATGATATGCGCTCTACCAGTCCTGTTGTGGTAAAACTGCACACCATAAGATCCGATAGACCGGCCTTCATGTTCTTGTCAATAGAATCACTGAATGCCGGAATGATCCAGTCCCAGGCCTCCTCCTGCTCAAGCAGATCACCGTTCATCTCAATTTTCAGTACTTTCTGTCCCTCAAAGTCCACCAGACGGTCACGCAGCAGTTCTGCGTTCTCATTTATATGCGTGGCTATGCCCTGGCTTATGAGCAACATTATCATATCAGGTGACAGCACCAGTGAGTAATGCTTGTCAAAGGCTGTCAGAAAACCTTCAAAGCAGGCATTACGGTCAAAGCAGACCATATTGGAATTAAGTGCATCCAATCTCTTGATGTTGAACTCTGATGCCGGCACGCCCGTCTCCCGCAGGATCTTCCACCAACACTCCTCTCCCGATATCTGTTTAGGAGGAGTTGAGGGCTTCTGCTTATCTTCAAGGTGGAACTTGACGCCACCGCCTTCCAGCTGTTCTACAGCAAAGACACCCTTTACCTTTTTTTCCGCGCGGGCAAACGCCACGCTCACACACATAAGTGAAATGATAATAACAACCAGTTTCTTCATATCGTTGCAGTTTTTTTATTTGTTCTGCGACAAAAATAGACTCACCGGTTTCGGCCGCCAAACAAACAGCGCTGCAAAACTGTTGCAATCTGTGTTTTCCTAAAAAAGGTTGTATTCCTATTGTGCCCGTTCGTCCTTAACAGTGACGCCGGGGTAATCAGCCGGATTGAATGTAACCTGTTCATCGGATACGCCAAAGGTTACATCACGCAACGTCATGGTGACACCCATCATTTTTGTGCTAAGGCTTACGGGATAATATGTGCCTTTGGCTACCACCATTTCCATCTTTTTAGGGGCCTCCTTATCCTTGTTGGCTTTTGATTTCTTACATGTCAGGTACCATTCCCTGGGAGTTTCCTTACTCAGGGACACATTATAACCACCGGTTATATCACTGAACATCTCCAAATTCCCGCCAGTAGAGGCATCATCGTTACTGTTACTGTTTCTGATTGTTACTTCTTTGGCTGGACTGATATATATCCACACTGTAGTGCCGTCATGCCATGTAATGACTAATGAATCTGCTACCGTCACTTCCAAACGGGTCTTTCCTCCCTTCTGGTACATGGACGTAGTAAACGTTCCTACAATTGGGATCTTAAGCTCCATATACAGATGGACACCGTCAGCCTTGTGTTTTTCCATTTCGGCCTCCATACGGGAAGCTATCTGAGCCGGAGTCTGCGCAAAAACGTATAAGCTTGCCAACAGGGAGATAAAAAGTAGTGCAATCTTTTTCATCAATTGGTTGTATTTTAAATCACCTACTGCAAATCAACACAAAACTAACAGTTCGTTTTTTGTTCATAATACGTCTTCTGTTAAACCCGGTCTCTCATGAGACACAGGGATGCGGTCCATTTGTGTCATTTTTTGGATATGGGAAAGAATACGGGCATGACAAGAACTATGGCGATAACAGAAAAGAGCATTCCGCTCATTACACCTATGGCAAAGCTGTACCAGAACGGTGCGTGCTGACCGTCAAACAGGAACGGGATAAGACCCAGCACGGTACTTACAATGGTAAGCATGGTGGGTATGATCTTGCGGTTGAACGCCTTGATGTAGGTTTTAAGGCCATCACGTCCCGTTGTAGCCGATATGGTACGGTACTCCGATGTCAGATAGATGCCTGCATTGACCGTGATACCGCACAGCATGATCATAGCGGCAAAACCGCCCTGACCGGAGCCCACACCGAATATGGGGAAAGCCAGCAGCAGACCTATAAAACTCACAGGTATGAGCAGCACAATAACAAATGACTGACGCAGTGACTCAAACAGCGTGGAGCATATCATGAATATAACCAGGACAACCACAAAAATCAGAATCATACGCTGTTTCTGCGCCTGCATCCAGCTATAGTACGAACTGTCAGAACCTATGTGGAATCCCATGGGCAGACGCTCGTTAAAGCTCTTTATCAGGGCTGACTGCATACGGTACTGAAGGTCATAAGACCCTATGAAATCATATCCCACCGTTATGGTGTACTCCTGATTCCTGCGGTCAATGTTTAGTCCGGTACGACGCTTGGTGATGCTGCCCACATCATTAAGACGCGTCTGGATGCTGTCAATGGCAATCATATCGTTCCTGATGTGCCACAGGTCAAAATAATCGCGCTCACTTGATACCAGCCTTACCGGCACACGGCGCTGCCCGTCAAACACCTCGCCGGCCAGTCCGTCATAGAGCTGATTGCCCAGGAATGAGAAATATCCATACAGGTTCATACCGGTGTTTGCTATCCTCTCCCTGTCATAGTCAATACAGAACTCGGTCTTGACAAAAGAGTTATAACCGCTTGAGAAACCTGCCTGACCATTCACGCGGCGGTTAGCCTTGAGAGAGTCAATAAGTTCCTCGGCATAACGGTACAGAAGGTCATAGTTGTAACCGTACAGCTGCATGGTGTGTGACCAGTTTGTGCGGCCCACATTATTGCTCAAGTATGGATCATTCTCATCCAGACTGGGAATCTGCCACGTTGCGCCGCCATAACGTGTAGCCTTACGCCACACCTCCTGCTTAAGCTGGAACGGGAAACGGGTAAACTCATACTCCTTCTTAAAATGAATCTCTATGGTACCCGATGTACCGCTCAGTGACGTACGGAACATGCTTATCTCATCATACTGCTGGAGCCAGTTCTCCATCTCGCTCACAATATCATTGAGCTGCTGCACGGTATAGCCCTCGGTCATGTTTGCATAAACATACAGAACAACCTCAGGATTCTCCTCACGCTGGAATGACATACGTCCGTCACCGTGTTTCTGGAACAGGTTGAGCGCACCGCCCAGCGGATACTCAAACCATGCCTTGTTACGCTGATACCACTTGCCACCCAGCGTCTTGTTATACAAGCCCACAAGTCCGCCCTTGGTAGCTCCGTCACTATACTCACTCATACCCTTATGGGTAACCCTGGACGGCAGCTTATGTATAGGTATTCCAAACATAAGCACTATACCCACCACATAAACCCATCTGTGAGCGCGGCTCCAAACCACCAGACGCTCATATCGGCCGGTAAACCGTACCAGACGGCGGCGCCGCTGCATGGTGTTCTTGACCACGCCCTTGCGTCCCAGCGGAATCTGCTGCAGCAGAGCCGGCACAAACAGGAATGCCACAATCATGGAGAGCGTCAGGTTGATGACAATCACCCAGATAAAGTCTGTAAGGTCCTCACGTGCTTCCTTGGGCAGGAAGAATATAATAAGCAGGGCCGCAATGGTGGTGAACAGGGCACCGATGATAGATGCCATCACCTTACGGTTGCCATAGAATGAGTAGTGATCGGCAATGACAATAGCTGTATCAATGATTATACCCAGTGACACCGTGATGCCGGCCATAGAGTACATCTCAATGTCTATGCCAAAGATATTGTAGAATATGAACGCACTCAGGATGTTCACCGTAATGGTCAGACCTATCACCAGCAGATAACGGAAACTTCGACTCACCAGGAGTACAAACAGTAGCAGTATGGCCAGCGATATCACCGCGCGGAAGAATATCTTCTGTATATCATTGCTTATGTTCTCCGATGCATCATAACGCAGGATTATGGCAAAGATCTCAGGGAACGCAGCCTTAAGCTGCTCCATACGCTCTTTGACGGCAGCCGCCACGGTCAGCGTGTTGATGCCGTCCTCGGCCATGATGGCCAGGTCAATGGTGTTGAGTCCGTTAATACGGTTATAGCTTGAAGGCAGCTGCTCCTGATAGGTGACCGTAGCAAAATCGCCCAAGCAGTACAGACGGCCGTTCACCTTACGTATGGGTATGCGCTCCAGCTCATTCTGCAGGTTCAAGGAACGCAGGCGCACCAGCATGAGCTTGTCATCAACAATCTCCGTACCCACAATACTGTTCTGGAAATAGTTTGACAACGGCGCACTCAGGTCACGCGGCGTAAGACCCACTGCACGCAGTGAGTTGGGATCAAACGTAACCACCCACTCAAAAGGCATTGCGCCCGATGGCACTACACTCTCCACGCCCTCAATACGTCCCAAAGGAACCACCATATGCTCATCAATGTATCGCACAATCTCGGCGGGGGGCATATCGGCATTGATGGTGTATTGCAGTATCGTGGTAGCCTGCGCTCCGCCTCGTCCCGCCGAGCCGCTTACCATAGGTTTCACGCCCTCAGGCAGTTTGCTGCGTATCTGACGCAAACGGGTGGATACGTCAAAGCGGGTAATATCCATATCCGTACCCTCCTTGAAAGTAAGGTTTATGCGTCCGCCGCCGCTGTATGATGAGGCTGTGATGTTACTCACGCCAGCCACCGTATTCAGGGCGCCCTCCAGGACCGATGTCACCTCACTCTCCACCACGCGGGCCGATGCATCCTGGTATGAGAAACTCACCGACAGGCTCTGCACTGCCTTCTGCGGCCTGTCCTGAATGCTGAGCAGTGGAATGGTTGCCGCGCCCACCAGCATCAGGACCACCATTATCAGGATAACAGAAAAGGAGTGGTTCTTGGATTTCATCTCCCCGTGCGCTTGTAGATTACGTAATAAGCCAGAGGAACAAAGAACACGCTCACAAACGTACCTGCTATCATACCGGCTATAAGTGCCAGTGACAGCGGATACTGCAGGTCACTGCCCATATCTCCACGCACCAGGAACGGTGCAATGGCAAGTATAGTAGTGAGTGATGTCATAAGGATGGCCTTGAGACGGCGGCTACCGGCCTCCAGTATGGCATGCTTAAGGCCGTAGCCCTTGTCACGCAGGCGGTTTATGGTATCAACCTTAAGTATGGAGTCATTGATAACTATACCGCACATAACCACCATACCAATCATTGACATCAGGTTAAGGCTCTCATGGAACAGCCACAGGATACCCAGCACCGCAAACACGTCAATTATCAGCTCACTCATAATGATGAACGGCTGCACCAGGCTCTCAAACTGAGCCGCCAGGATAAAGAACAGCAGCAGTATGGAGACAAGCAGTACCACGCACAGCTCCTTTATCATAGCACGGTTGCTAAAGTAAGAGCCCGTGAATGACACGTCAAAACGGTCATCGGCCCGTACCACCTGACGTATGGTCTCCATGGCACTGCGGGCCTGCTTGCCCTTTAGGTCCAGCACCAGCGGGTAGTACTCACCATCCACACCTGATGTTATCTGCTTAAGGTCACGGTTACGCGTCTCCTTGAGCAGTATCTCCAGCGGCACACGCCCGCCTGCTGTCTCAATATAACTGCCCTGTACCAGGTCACGTGCCTCTTTCTCGCCCACACCTATCACCACAGGCATGGAAATGTCACCCTTGGCAATACGCATTACAGAGCCCGCGTTCATGGAGTTCTGAAGGTAAGAGAGCACCTGGCTAAAGCTCACATTATAGAGAGCCAGTTTCTCGGGGTCAGTAACCAGTTCAATATACTCATTCCACTCGGCCGGCTGCACCATCACGCCCGGCAGCGCCGCACGTATCTCACTGAGCAGTCCCGTCAACTGGTCGGGCTCAGGTGTGGCACCGTTGCTACGCTTTAAGCGTGCCACCAGCGGAGCCTCCTTCTCAGAGAACAGCATGTCAAAGATATTGCCCGATGCCTGCGTAGAGCACACCGCCTCATGCCAGTTGTCATGTATGAACTGAGCCACACGCCCCTCTATCTCATTGATATCATCAACGCTGCCGGCCTTAAGATAGATAATAGCCTCGCTCATGCCTGTCTCACGGGTGTGTGACAACGCAAACTGCTGGGCACCTGTCATGCATGTATATTGCTCAATCAGTTCAGGGAACTGAGCCACAATCTGCTCACAGCGGCTGTTGTTCTCAGTAACCGATACCCTCTCATTCCACTCAATGTTAACCAGCGTATCGCTGTGTGACAGCACCGGCAGTTTCTGTTTGTCCAGTCCCTTGAACAGCAGGCCAATCAGTATGACCGATGCCGCAAAGATGCTCCACATGACACCCCGGTGACGGAAGAACCATCCCATCATACGCTCGTAACCGGCCGTCATGCCTCCCACACTAACCTTCTCAATAAAGCGGTTGGGAGTAAAGCACACCTGCCTGCGGTAGAACAAATAATAGAACACCGGAATAACCAGCACCGATACTATCAGTGCCGATACCAGCGTGATGGTAACAGCCATAGCCTCATCATAAAACAGCGCACCCGCAATACCACTCATGAATATAAGCGGCAGGAATATGGCGCAGGTGGTAAGCACCGAGCTGAGCATAGGCGTGAATACCTCTTGCGTACCATACACGCAGGCATCGGCCAGAGGCTCACCTTTGAGCCAGCGCTGCGTAATGTTGTCAATGGTTATAATGGAGTTATCCACCATCATACCCAGACCCAGCACCAGACCGGACAACGATATGATGTTTATGGTAAGCCCTATCACGTAGAACAGCAGGAATGACAGGATGAGTGCCGTAGGGATGGTAATAACCACCAGCAGCGGGCTGCGCACATCCTGCATAAAGAAGAAGATGATTAGACACGCAAACAGAGCACCGAACAGCAGGTTCTTTATCATGTTGTTTATGGAGTAATCCAACAGCTCCGTCTGGTCACGGGTGACGGTAAACTCCATATCGGGATAGTCACGCTCAAAGTTCTTCATCAGGGCACTTATGCCTTGACGCAGATCGGCCATACGGGCATCCGTACGCTTGATCACAGCCAGCGTCACGCACTGACGGCCGTCACTGGTAACCATACCCTTGGCTTTCTGCTGCTCCTCACGCACCTGGGCCAGATCCTTTATCTGATATACGCGGTCACGTATCTTGAGATATACGTTCTCCACATCCTCACGTGTCACGATGGTTGACTCAAAACGCACGTTAAAACGGTACTCACCGTCACGTATGGACAGGTTGCCCAGACGCACGTTGGCACCTTGTATGGAACTGCTCAACTGATCCTCGGTTATGCCCAGCGCACGCAGTTTCTCCATATCCGGAATAACCAACAGCTGCGGGAACACCTGGCCAGATATATCAACCATAGCCACCTCAGGCAACTGCTCCAGACGGCGCACTATCACCTGACGTGTAAAATCACTCATCTCAAGGAAACGCAGTCCGCCTGCATCATCACCCGACTTAAGGCTCACATTGACAAAGAAAGCCGGAATATCAGTAGCACTGGCACGTGCTATCATAGGACGCTCCTGGCCGGATGAACCCGATGTGGCACGGTCCACACGCTCATTCACATCAATAAAGATATAATCGGCATCGGCCCCGTACTCAAATGTCATCTGTATTATGCCGCTGCCGTCACGCGCAGTACATGTTATGTCACTCAGATGTGGAACCTGTACCAGCTGTGAACGTAAAGGAGCCAGCATGGTCTCATTTAGCTCACGCGCACTGCAGTCAGGTGCCGATACCTGCACCGTTATCTGCGGAATATCAATATCCGGCACCAGTGAAACCGGCAGTTTCCGGATGGAGGCTATACCCAATACCATCACCGCGATAAGCACCATTATCACGGCTATGGGACGCTGAATAAGCTGCTTGAACATGGTTATTCAACTATTTCCACCGGAGCATCATCACCCAGGTTCAGGTTACCGGTTACAATGACTATATCGCCTACATTAAGGTCGGCACCACGGTCAGCGTTAGCCTCAACCACATGCTCCTTAGTGTTTGACATAAGCACGTTCACATATGTCCATAGGCTCTTGCCGTCAACATATCGGAACAGCACCTCCATATTGTCACGTATCACCACCGCGCTCTTGGGAACTACCAACTGGTCTGGCAGACTGTTCTGCACCGTAATACGCACGTTCATGCCGTCTATCAGCCCTTGTCCTCCCGGCACCTGAGCCGTCACGGCTATCTGGCCGTTCTGGTCAACAGTGGGGTTAATGGACAATATGCTGCCCTTGAGCACCACCTCACTGTTTATAAAGGGTGATACCAGCACCTCCTGGCCCACGCTGACAAACTTATACTCAGTTTCCAGCACGCTGAATCGCACCAGATAACGGCTGTCATCAATCAGGGTGCACAGCTGTCCGCCCTGCTCATGTACGCGGCCCTTAAGACTGGCCACCTTACCGCTAAAGGGAGCCTTAAGGTCACACTCACGGTAGGTGCGCTCGGCATTATCCAGTGCCATACGGGCATCCAGGAATCCGGTATTGATATATATCAGACGTTTCTGCTCAGCCGGTATGCTTGCAGTATCAGACAGGGTGTAGCCATAGTTAAGCAGACGGTCGGCCAGCTGAATCTCGGCCTTGTCAAAAGCCAGGCGTGCCTGCTCAAGCTGACGGCGCGGCTGCTCCTTGTCAAGTGATGCCAGCACCTGGCCCTGCTGCACGCTCTGTCCGTCACGTACATTGATCTGCGCAATCTTACCCTGTGCCGCAAACTGGACCGTCACCTTGCTCTGTGCCTCCAGCCTGCCGTTGCACACCAACTGCTTGTTAAACACCTTACGCTCCAACGTCATTACAGTAACCTGATTCTTCTCAGCACCATAACTGCCGCGTGCCATCTGCACGGCACCGTCATCCACGGAGTTATCTTTCTTGGACTTGCAGCTGCAAACACCGCTCAAAAGGACAGCAAGAGCTATAATTGTAACAGGAAAAACCTTTTTCATATTTCTTATTCTCATTTAATCAGTTTATCAAACTCGGCAATAATATCAGTTCCGGACTTATAGTCATAAAGTGTGGTCTGGCGAATATCAAAATAGTAGTTCCAGTAACTGGTCACATTGCTCAGATAAGAGCTGAGCGCCGCATCACGTTTGGACTTGATCTGATCCAGCTTGGTCATATCCATGCTGCCGTCACTGAAACTCCTAAGGGCCAACTGGTAGCTCTCTTCGGCCAGTTCCATGGCACGCTTGGAAATATCGCAGCGGCTGCGCTGGTCATTGAACTGCATAACCTGGGTAAACAGGTTCTGCTTAAAGTCTATCATGGACTGCTCCAGGTTGTTACGCGTAGTCAGCGCATTAGCCTGGGCCATACGTACACGACCCCGTGACAGGCCCCAGTCCAGTATGGGAATGGACACTGACACACCCACTATCTCCTGGTCCTTAAGTTGAACAAACGTATCATTAAAACTGTCGCCGCGGCCGGACACACCAAACGTAGCGTTTATGCTGGCCGATATGCCCCTATCTGCCTTGGCCCTGGCTATGCTGCGCTCCGTACCAATGTACTGATACTCCTGGCTAAGCTGATATGACGAGTTCTCAAGCGCCTTTTGCAGCACATCATCATAATCAAGCGTTATATCCGGAATATCATAATTGATAATAAGGTTAAGCTCTGTATCCTCCTTGTAACCAATGTATGAGCACAGACGGTTAAGGGCACTGCGCAGGCTCACACGGCTGGAGCTGAGTGAAAGCGAGTCATTTAACATGGACACCTCAATCTGCGTAAGGTCATCAAGCGTTATGGTACCCATACCAAAACGTATCTTACCCGCCTCAAACAGGCGCTTGCTGTCCTCAAAGCTCTTAAGCTCACGCTCATAGCTCTCCTTGGCGTTCACATAGATCCAAAAATAAGACACCGCAGTCTTGTTAACCTGCTCCATGTTCTCAATATACTGGCGCTTGGCTATCTCATACTGCAAGGGCTCAGTCTTACGGCTCCACTTGAACTCATTAAAACCCCACAGGTTCTGCGCATAAGACAGATAGATGGGCTGTGCATAGTAGGTGGTCATGCGGTTTGGGCTGTACTGGTCCATGCGTGACAGCTGCGTGTTCAGCGTAACGCGGCCACCCGTCCAGGGTATGTTCTGGCTAAAGTAAAGCGTAACATCATTGTTAAGGCTATAGTCCGCCACATAGTTCCACTCACCCGTCTGGTAGTTCTGTACCTTGTTAAGCGTACGGTTAAAGTTAGCCAGACCGGCCCTAAGGCTCAATGAAGGCAACAACTGCGCCTTGTATGAACGGTACCCCCAATAAGACTCGGCAAAAGAGTTACGGTTACGCATGGCCGATATAGAGTTCTCCTGCGCCAGCTGCACCACATCCTCCATAGTAAGAGTACGCGGCCCTATAATCTGAGCACTACAAAACGGCTGCGCCGTTAAAGCCAACAAAACCGCCACCTTGGGAAAAGACAATTTCATAAAGGTTCTGCAAACAATTGATTAATTTTTAAACAGGTTTTGGCAAAGATAATGAATTATGTTACCCTACACGGATGAGAAAGGTTAATAAATCATTAATACCATTCTATCTCACCGTCATCCTTGATTACAAACGGACGTTCATCGGTTCCACGCGTATAATCACGCAGCCAGAGCAGGGTATTGACGGGGATATCGTCATAGTGCAGGCTGTTGCTGCTTGCCGTCTGACAGCCAAGTGACTTCCAGTCTTTTCCGTCAAAATATAAAAGCTCATACTCACTGTCCGGACATACATCGTTGTCATCACTGCGTGGCGATACGTTGACATACTGAACTCTGGTGCTCTTACCCATATCCATACCCACCCAGTTGCCGTCAGGCTGGTTTATCTCAAAGTTGGATAGCAAATTACCGTCATATGCGCGTTCAATGGCATCCTGACCGGCTTCAGGATTGGCTATTCCACGTCCTTGAAAGCGGTTCCTCTCCTTATCAAAGAACCCTATCTCCGATATACTACCCCATGACCCGTCCGGACTCAGATAGCGCCAGTACCTGTACGCACGCGGCGGATTGACCTCAATCATATCAGGGATATCGGTATCCTGAATCTCATGCAGTGTCAGAGCATCCTTAAAGTCCGGCCTGTCAGAGCACTGGATCTTACCTCCAATGAGACGGCGGCGCATATCGGCCACGTTGTATGACTCATAGTACTTGCGTCTAAGGTCCTTACTCACCAATTCACAATCGGTTCCTCCAGTGCTCAGGTATTCAACCTTTCCGTCAGTATGAAGTATGAGAGGCTTGCTTATTGGTACCAGTTCTTTACCGTCATAGCCAAGAACAATGTAGAGCATGTTGCGGCCCATCTTGTCAAAACAAGCGTAATCACTTACCATTGTACCAAAGTCCAGAACCTTCCACTTGGGTCCAAGTTCATTCACAGCCATGGCCACATATACATATTTCCTGTCCTTTAACTTGCGTTTTCCACCTGTCATTACCCGCAGATCCGATGTACGGTTATAGTGATCCGTTACATCCTGCCTGCACAGTTCAAACGGATAGACATACTTGGCTTTTTTACGGTACATGACAAAGCGATGGTTGATGGCGTAGGTATGACGCCACACTTTGGGGATGCGCTCATACGGATAAAACTGGATTCCGGCACCCACGATGGTGGAATTGACGGTTTTCTGCTCACGTCCACGGTCATCCAGAAAGACATACCAACTGTGCCCGTTACTGTTACGGCCCCATGCCGGAACCTCATCAATCACCACTGGAAAGCCCATGCTACGGAACACGGCCGTACCCATGGTAACATAATCCATACAGCTGCCGTAAGTCATGCGCACCCAAGTATCGGCACTGCGCATAGGTATGCTGCCACGATCCTCCCATATGACACGATGCCCTATTGCCGACTGTTTGGAATGCAACTCACTGCGTACAATCTCTATACCGCGATAGATGGTGTTGAGACGTCTGTCATCGGCTGGAATCCGGCTTATACTGTCACCGTAGTGTAGCGCCAAGGTATCACGCCAAGCATCAAGGCTCTGCAGTTCAGTAACCTTATACGGAAGCACCCAATCACGGAACTCATCAAACGTGAGGTGCTTGGACCACGGGCGTGTGCGCCACTGCTCAAAAGCCTGGTCTATGCTGTATATTAGATAATCGGCTGTAATGACCTTTGTATCAGCTATTACATCTTTCATTAATCCCGGATATTCCCTGGCGCTTATCTGCTTAAGCGTATCACGCTGCCAGTCAGGATTAGGACCGGTTCCCAGTATGGAAAGGGCTTTCCTGTAATAACTGCCTATTGAAGACGTGTCACGATATGAATAATGGGCCGTCATGTTGGCTATCAGGTGTCTGGCTGCAGCCAGCTTTTGAGCATCGGGATCAACACTCTTATAATGCTTAAGCACCGCTTTCAGTTCCCGTTTGTTATCATCGGCTGATTTCATTGCATAATGCATGTACAATCCTTCATCACAACCCGTGCATAATATGATGCAAGAGAGTATTGCAAACACTTTTTTCATAATGCATTGTTTTTCCATATGTCAAGGTTTTTAGAGTTCAGAGTATCAGCGCATATGCTTTCTATGCTTCCGTCCTTATGCAGAATGAACGGATCAGTTATCTCAACAAGGCCTTTACCGTCATAGCCCATGACAGTGTACAGCACCTCACGCCCCATATCCTGGAAACTTGCTTTACCACCTTTCATGTACCCAAAATCAACAACCTTCCAGGGATTGCTCTCATCCCTCACGGCCGACGCTATATATACGTATTTTTCCTTAAGGAGTTTACGGGATGTCTTGTCAACAGGAACAGAGAGATTGCTTGTTAAAAAATACTTTGATGTAACGTCCTTCTTACACAGGCTGAAAGGATATTTATACTTGGACTGATTCATATAATCCTGTCGCCTCTTGTCAATGGCGTAGGTGTTACGGTACACTTTGGGCCCACGCTCATCAGGAAAGAAACTTCCGCCTATGAAAGTGGCCAAATCCCACTCCGATGTAAGTTCCTCGCCACGTTCATTAAGTATCACAGGCCACTGAGTTGCAGCAGTATAGCGCGAGCCCACCGGAGTCTCATCCAACACCGCAGGTACACCCGCCGCGCGGAACGCCAGGACTGCAATCTGAGCATAATCCGGTATGTCGCCAAAAGTCCTGTGAGTCATCAAATGAACGTTCAGCAAGGGGAGTCCCGCGCGAGTGTAAAGCCCGTAGCGGTTAAGCTTATGATAAGCCTCATTCCTGACCAGTTCCGCTATATTCAGTGTGGTATTGTACTCAACATCATTCTTAATACGATTATTAATCCCTGAACCGAAATAAGTAAGCAGTGAGTCCCTCCAGAATTCATGTTCCTGGCATTCAACGACCTTGTAGGGTAACAGCCATTCCAAGTACTCATCGAAAGTTAGATGGCGGGCCCAGGGACAGTTTTTCCACTGTTTATATGAGTCATTAATACTACGAATTAAGGTCGGCGCAAAAATCATTTTTGTATCACATATCGTGTTAAGAGGGAGGTTATTATACAGGCTATCCGATACCAAGAGAAGACTGTCACGCTGCTGTTCTGGAGAGAGAGTAAAATCAGAAAACTTTTGTGATGCATAATAATAGTATTTATATATATCACCACCATAATATGAATAATGCGCAGTCATATTCTTTATCAAAAAACTTGCAGCTTTATTCTGTTCATAATTAGGAAACATCTTGCTATAAAATTCCTTTGTTATTGTCAAATTCCACACATTGTCTCCTGAAGAATTCAGCGCATCTTTCAATTCATAATCTTCACATAAAATCAAGCGCGGCATAATAGCCGATAACACTAGCAACAAATACTTTATCATTTTTCAAATTATTGGATTATTAAACTATCTGTTCGAGTATTTCTCACCTTATCCCCACTAACAATACCTATTATAAAGTCCGCAGGAATGAACCCCCAATAACGCGAGTCATTGGATTCAAGACTATTGTCACCCAAGGCAAAATAATAATCGTTTACAAACGTATGACTAGTTACACTTGAGTCCGGCCATACCCCAGTCTCATACTCAATAACCGGGCCATAAATGGCTCTACAAACTGAATCAAGTTCAATTGAAGTTCCCTTTGCCGGAACATAAAGTGGCCCCATATTCTTCATTGTCCACATTGGCATTGTAAAAGGCATAGCCGCCATATATTTCTCGCGCCACAGTACACTATCAGGAGTATTCCGTACTGCCAATTGGTTTTCAAGAACGCCTATCGTTCCTTGATAATTATTATTCCAGTTTACCCCATCTTTTATGCCAACAGTATCACCTGGTGTTCCAAGAACGCGCTTGCAGTAAACATAGTTTATCTTGAATTCTATCTTAGTCCATTCATCATAGCCAAGAGGATAATTGAAACATATCACATCTCCCGGATGGATCTTCCGTATTCCCGGCATACGGAAGCACTTGAGTGGAGCATGATTCTCAAACTTGAATGACGTATAAATCCTTCCACCAAACAGGAGCTTGTTAACCCAAACCTTATCGCCAGGAACAAGTGTCGGACGCATTGACTCACTTGGTATCCTAAATCTTTCAGCAATAAAAATACGCCGTCCAAAATGCAGAACTCCAACCAATATTACCAGTTGAACTGTAATACAAACAGCACTTATTATCTTTTCTTTTATTCGAACCATTATCCTTATTTTTGATAGGTTGTTTTTATTTCCCTTATTTCAGACCGTAACCTCTCCGTTTTTATGGATTCTATTTTGGGCTCAAAAGTCTCAATCAAATCCGCCATCTTAAGGAATCTTGCCGAATCACCTTCAGTGTGGTATAACTTAGCCAACAGATACAATGGATACAACCTATTTGGAACCATATAGAACGCATGTTTGTAGCGTTCTTCTGCCTCACGGAAATTTCCCAGCGCAAGACTATTGTTTCCCATCACATTCCAGAACATCGGATCACTGCTTATCAAGGTACCTATCTTTAATATTGAATCACTCTTATGGTACTCTCCACTCTTATTATAGGCCTGACCGCAATAGAATAGAGTATTTTGATCAACCCAATTATATGAATCTGCCTGAAAGTCCTTAAACAACAATACATCGGGTTGACATTCAAATATATTTTCACCTTTATACTGGTTCAATCGCACCATCGTTTTATATGTATCGCCTCTCGCTGTTTTTATGTGAATACACGCAATAAAAGCTATAAGACAATAAAACACAATATACAACACTCGCGTGTTTTCAGTTTTACCTGCCGAAGCTAGAAAAACCGTTAACAAGTAAGTAAAAAACTTTGTTTCAAAAGGATACGAAAACAAAGCAAAAACAGCCAGTGCTAGCAACGGATAACACCAACAAATACTACTCTTATAAGTATCCTTAATGCAGACAATTATTAAAGCAACCAACAATAGCATGGAAATAGGTCCATTCTCAGCCCCAACCTTTAGATATTCATTAAACGCATAGCGAGGACAATCCGCTGTTTTTCTTAAACTCTCAGGGATACCATTTATACCAATCTCATCACCTTTGTTTTCCACCAAATCCATAAAAAAGCAACACTGTTCCTCTCCATATGCGCCTGCGTAATAACCTCTCCCTACGCCACTCAAACCGTTTCTTTTAATGATATGCATCCCTATTCTATTCATCAACATGCGTCCATCGGCCGATGGCTTTTTAATAACATATGCTCCAGTTCCAAGTAACAAAACAAGGACTGAAAGCAAAATCCAATTCCTACGCACAAATAGTTTACTCCATCTATATTTTGACATGAGCAAAACAACAGACGCAACAAAAGCCAGAAGCGAAGCTCTACTCATCGTTACAGGAAGCAATAACAAAGACAACACTGTCAATACAATCAACAAGATCTTGATACACCGGTTTCTTACCTTAACACAACAAGCGACAAACGTGCTTGCGCAAACTGCAAGAAAACATCCATACAACCCCGAATTTGAAAAAGACCCTATACAAATCTCTTGCCCGGTCTTCATTCCGAAATTCATAAAGATTTGCGTATATCCTTCATATAGTTCTTTTAAACACAAAACGCCAAGAACCATCACAAGTACAACTGTCATACATTCATGATGTAGGCTAAACATAACCCGAAACAGACAGTATGAAATAAGATATGGTATTAACGTAACAATTGGATGCAATGCGTTATCCGCTTTTTCCATTTCCGAAAAAGCAATAGCCATGCACAATAACATAAATAAGCCGTCAATTAGAATCCTACTCCTGCACATTTCCTCTTATAACAATTGTATCCTGCACACCTGTTTTTTCTCTCTCCACATAAAGAATCTTCTCATAATAGTATTTTGAATTGACAAAATAGGCGACATCTACGCGCTGTCGCGAATGTGGTTTTAAATGCAAATACTCAGGCTTTATCACAGTGCAATCACATTCTGGAATCATAATCAACCCGACCGTATCACTGCTCTTATTCTGTATCAACAGCACCACATGCGCTGAATCCTGATAGGGAGAATCCTTCACAATTATCTCCCTATCAAATAGCAACTCAGTATTTTCATTAAAACAACAAGCAGATAATAGTAGAACCACTACAAACAAATGGCATCTAACGCCCTTCATATCTTCTTGAATTCTCTATAACAACTTTCTAAAAACCTTTTATCAAACAAAGAACCCGCATATAGGACTCTATTTACAGAATCTGTGATTATTCCATAAAAGCCCAGATACTTAGGCATCCAAGGATTCATAGTCATAATTGAATCTTCACGCGAAACAAGAACATCAAGGTATTTCTCAAATCTTAAATGATACTCATTCATCTCCTTAATACTTATCTCTTCAATAGGATGGTATACCATAACAAGATGTTCCACTGAACATGAATCCAAAATAGGATAGACCACATTCATAATAGCACGTTCTGAACAAGCCGCACATGGTTCTGTTTCAGCATATAAAAAAACGCCTTTTCCATCAAACCTCTTTTTCATCTCTTTCGATAGAACCATATAGCAGCTATCTTTCTCCTGTATCATGAGAGACTCTGCATTTACATTACTTCCGGAAGACTTTTCGTCTAACAAAAATGATGTTATTACAAATACTATTATTCCAAAAAGAATTAGTAACAGAGTCCAGATTATCGTTGAAAGAGTTTTTTTAAATACCATTCTCCTCATTTTCATTAAGCCATTTATCTACTGTAAAGCACAACAAAACGGGATTATCGAATTGTTGAGCTTTTACTATTCTATTTAACTCTAATGCAAGTGATGATGCATTATTAGGATCTATTATCTCTATATCATCTAATGATTTTATTATGTCTACACAATAAATACCATTAATGTAATATGGACTTGGAGTCATCTCTGTTCCAGAAACCTTAAAAGAACGGCTAACAGGCTTGTCGTCTTTTATTATTGTTACAACACTCTTAACCACGTCGTTTTCTCTTGGAAAACTCCAAAATGTTAATCTAGAATTAATAAAAGCAGGATAATGACACCCTTCACAATACAATTCTCTTTCATTGTATTCTCTACTGAAGAATAAAGGATCTTTGTGTGAAAGTTTAACTAAGCGTCTTGGTATACGCCATTTTGAATTATAAGAGAATGAGAATACTTTCTCCTCCTTCTCAGATTCCGTATCATAGAACACTAGATCATTGTTATTAAATGAATTAACCGGATATAAAACACCTTGGTCGTACACTGAAAGATCTCTATGCATAAACCACTGCGTATTTATAAATTCGAAATCTCTACATTTCTTTATGACTTCACCTGTGTGTGAAGAAACAACACAAACTCCTCTGTAAACTTCCTCTTTCCTTTCTTTATATGAACACTTCATTAATATCTCATTAGGATTCAAAACAATCATCCCTCCAGGAGTTACCTCTGATTCAAAAGACCTAATAAATGACATCGACGGAACACTATACTGGTAAAACCTTCCATCTCCCTGAACATATAGACTTTTTTCTGTCGCTGAATATGTAAAGTCATTTATATAACTATATTCACCATGTCCACGCCCTGAGGCATCTAGAACAGAAACAACGCTATCACCTTCAATACAATAAATTTGTTTACGAGACATACCCAACATAAAAATGTAGTCATCATATCCAACACAACGAATTATATCATCCATCGGAAAACTACACTTTATTGGTACGATTCTAATATCCGAGTTCTCTTCATTTAATTCAACCAACTCCACATTATCTACATCTACGACAACCCCTTGATCGCCACAACTGCATAGGGCCAATACAAATAACAATTGTACTACAATTATTACTCCATTGCATACTGAATTCTTCATTTCCTTGCCTTTTATATCTTTATACTTAACTGACTGCCTGATTAACAATAATCAAGCAGTCAGTAATTAATTAATTAAACAATGATTTTATCCAATCAATTATGGCGCGAGCATTCGTAAACTCTTCAAAAAAACGCTCTATATAATTGAGAATAATGCCTACATTATAAACCGTAGTTGTTGTGTTGATTGTGCAGGAACCGCCATATTCATCAGTACAAGCGTTAATAGAATTGCCTCTATAATCCCTGTCTTGACCTTTTCCTTCAAAAATCACGACATGCGTTATGTTATCAACCACGATTCTTTCGGGGCTGCTACCATAAACTGTATAAGAGCCAAAACCTTCACCATCAGTAAGAGCTTCAATGTTATCCTCGCTGAGAACGTTTAATGAAGATGTGTTGTTGGCATAGAATGCGAGGCCTATTGCAAACAAGGCTACAGTTGTAAGTGCAAAAATTTTCTTTTTCATAATGATTTGTTTTTTTAATTAATTGTTAGTTGTTTTTTGTTTGTTCAAAGTATTAAAGGACTATCTCCTTGATAAACCAAATACAGCTTGAAAACAAAGGCTGAATTGGTCGGCTCGTCCCTAGCGCTGCATAAACGCTGTTTGAGCCATTTGTTTAAAGATAAAGATGTCTTTGCGGTATCCTGGATTTTTGATTTGTACTACAGATCTGGATTGGGAAGGGATTAAAAATGGAACGTTGCAAGGGTGTCATTTTATTCTCCCTTCCCTTTCCATCTCTGATTGAATAACACTCAAGTTTTCATTCCCAATTCAATCATAAAGTGACAAACGTGTTTGGTCGGGTCACAGAAAGAACGCTTCCCTTCTGTCCCGACGGGAGAAAAAGCACCGGAATCGGTATTTAATGAATTGGCACAAAACTCAAAGTTTCCACATACGGTCATCGGCTGGAAGCGTGCGCTATCAGGCGCGCAGCTGCATTTGCCGATGCCCGTACGGGACCCTCTTGAAAGAAAGAATGATTGTGTCTTCACGGTGGTATAATATGACACGCCATGACACTGCCCGTGATTTGGAGCAGTGACAACGTTATCTGACTCTAAGAAATGCAAAGGAACAGTGACACCGGTCAACCTGAATTGAAACGCAAACAATTCTTCCAATGCAAACAAACAATTATTGGACATAAACATATTAAAATAAAAAGGAGCTATAACTCAGAACCTTTTACAGTTCTGGTTAAGCTCCGTTTTTCTGAGGGCAAATATAAAACACGATATTTTAACATGCAACATTTTTATTGGATTTTTTTGGAAATTTTTTAATTATGGCGCTGCAACTAGTCTGTTAATTGAAACTAACTCCTTATATTTGAACTATCAACACTATTCCCGGCAAGATGAAAAAAATTACCCTGTTTTTGCTATTATTCTATGTTATATGCAGTTGTTCCGGCCAGAAAACAGCCTATTATCTGCATGGAACAATAGACGATAAAGAGATAAACACCTTATACCTTATCAGTTCGGGCCAAGTATTGGATACCGCCCATGTAGGTGATGACGGAACATTCTCATTTAAAGGCGATGTCACCTTACCCAAGCTTGCCTACATTACAAACAACAGCAATACACGTTTGGCATCACTTAACTGCACAGTAATACTTGAACCGGGAGAGATGACAATGGTTCCTCTTGGCTTCTATGATGAATACAAGGTGATAGGCTCCAAGTCAAATGATCTGCTTAACACCCTTAGCCAAAAGTCAATTGATCTTACACTCTACTATGAGGAGCACGAGGGTCAGGATGGAGTTCTTGAGGAGGTGCAGAATAAATGGAGATCATTCTTGAAAGATGGTGCCAATAAATACAAAGACAACCTGTTTGGTCTGGTCTGCCTGCGCGAGGTAGCCGACGATCTGGAACCTCAGGACGTCAGACAGATTCTTGATTCTTACAAGTCAACAATGCGTGAGACAGACCTTTGGAAAGCTCTTGATGAGCGTATCTCTAAACTGATGGCCACAGCAACCGGAAACCGGTATATGGAATTCAGCCAGACCGATATATATGACAACTTTATCTCATCAAAGGATGTGATGTCTGCTCCCGGCACCAAGTATGTGCTTATAGATTTCTGGGCGTCATGGTGCGATCCCTGCATGCGTGAGGTCCCTTTCCTTAAGGAATCATACAGCAAATACTTTGACAAAGGTTTCCAGATTCTGGGCGTATCACTTGACCGCTCAAAAGACGCATGGCTCAATGCCATCAAAGCTAACGATATGAACTGGATTCACGTGAGTGACTTAAAATTCTGGGACAACGCCGTAGCCAAGCAATATGGAATTACCTCCATTCCGGCCAACATCCTGGTTGATGCCGGCACAGGCAAGATCATAGCCACCAACCTGCGCGGCCAAGACCTGGAAAAGAAAATAGCCGAACTCCTGAAATAGCACAATAGGGTCGTTTTTTTTATATTTTTGTGCAAATTTGATCTTATGGCAGGCAGCAAGATGGCGACATTGGCCAAGGATACGGCCATTTACGGAGTGAGCAGCATTGTGGGCAGATTCCTTAACTATCTGTTGGTTCCGCTGCACACCAGGTTCATTAACCCGGCCAGCGGCGGCTACGGCATTGTGACTGAAATGTACGCTTGGGCTGCGCTGCTGTTTGTGCTGCTCACCTTTGGAATGGAGACCACATTCTTCAGGTTTGCCAGCAAGCAGGAAGAGAATGAACAGATGGTCTATAGCACCGCACTGCGTCTGGTGGGCGGCGTAAGCTTGCTGTTTATCGTTCTGGGATTCATTTTCATCACCCCTATATCAGTTCAGCTTGGTTATTCTGAACACCCGGAGTATGTGGGTTGTTTTATCATCATAGCCGGACTGGATGCTTTCCAGGCCATACTCTTTAGCCGTCTGCGCCAGCAGCACCGTCCCATAAAGTTCATGACACTTAAGATGGCATTCATAATCCCCAACGTGCTGCTTAATGTGTTTGTTTTCTGGCTTATGCCCAAGATGTTCAGTTTCATACCCGGACTGGAAGCCATATACATAAAGTACAACTACGGCGTTGGCCTGATATTCTTTGTCAACCTGCTATGTACATTCTGCATAACGTTTGGATTCATAAAGGAACTTAAGGGTATCACGTTTGGATTTGACCGCAAGCTGGCGGGGCGCATGCTGGCGTACGCATGGCCCATTCTGCTGCTGGGTCTGGTAGGCATTCTCAACCAAGTGTTTGACAAGATTGCTTTCAGACATATTGTTCAGGACGAGCTTTGGGGTAAGGCTCAACTGGGTGTTTATGGTGCATGCTGCAAGATAGCCATGCTGCTGGCGCTGCTTACCCAGGCGTTCCGATATGCATACGAGCCTTTTGTTTTTGGTAATTCCAAGGACAAAAACTCCAGTGAGACCCTGGCACAGGGTATGAAATACTTTATAATATTCGGCATACTGGCTTTTCTGGCTGTAATGTTCTATATGCCTATTCTGCAACATCTGGTATCTGAGCCGGAACCTGACCCTGAGTTTATAGAAGCAGGTATCATAGTCCATTACCGTGACGGCCTTAAGGTCGTACCTATAGTCATGCTGGCCGAGTTGTTCATGGGCATTTACTTTAACCTGTCATTCTGGTACAAGCTGACAGACAAGACCTGGTGGGGCGCCGTGATGAGTGGTATAGGAGCTGCGGTAATGATTGCCATCAACATAGCGTTTGTACCTGAATACGGATATATGGCCTGCGCCTGGGGCGGATTTGCCGGCTACGGAACATGCATGCTCCTGTCCTATTTTATCGGACAAAAAAAGAGCCCGATTAACTATCCGCTGATGGATATATTCAAGTACGTGATACTGGCCGCGGTACTGTACGTTATCTATCTTGCTTGCAAGCCTCTGTCAGACTGGACGTCAATGGCTATCAACACCGTCCTGCTCTGCATCTACCTGGCATACCTCTTTAAGAAAGACCTTCCGCTGGGATCCCTGCCCGTAATAGGCAAGTATTTCCGCAAATAATAACCCTCTAATAATTGATAAGATTATGAAAAGGTTTCTTGTTTCTCTTGTTTTATCCTTTGTCGTACTGGCATCAAAAGCCATCAACTTTACAGTTGACGGCATCTACTACTATACAATAGATAGTATACGGGTTGCTGTAGGAGTTGACAGCGAGTGGGACGCAGTCAACAGTAAGATGGTTTACCACTACTATACCGGAAGCCTGACAATCCCATCGTCTGTAACCTACAATGAAAAGACATATAAGGTGACTAGTGTATACCTTTGGGGTTGTTCAGAACTGACAAGCATAACCCTCCCGAGCACTCTCGAGGAGATTGCAGAGGGCGGTTTTGCTGACTGTTCCCAACTCACACAGATTACGCTGCCCGAATCACTCAAGAAGATAGGAGGCTTTGCTTTTCAAAGTTGTGACAATATCAAAGAGATAACCATCCCTGCATCTGTACGGGAAATAGGTCAGGACGCCTTTACCTTATCAGGGATTGAGAAGTTTGTTATCAAGGATCTGGCTGCATGGTGCGGTGTCAAAAAAGCAGGCGGATTTATCAGCAGCACCACCAAGGTATTTCTGAATGACAAGGAGATAAAGGATCTGGTCGTTCCGGACGGCGTCACAATCATCGAGCCCAACACATTCAACGGATTCAAGAGCATTGAGACCGTCTATATTCCCGCCGATGTTGATTCAATCGGTGACAACGCTTTTCTGGGATGCACAAACATAAGTAAGGTTACCACCCATGATGTCGCTTCATGGTGTGGAATACGTTTCGGCAATACAATGATCCTTCAAAACGGATCCATCATGTTTCTATCCAATCCCGTCTGCATCTCACGGAACCTCTACATAGGTAATGAGCAGTTGACCGAGCTGAATATTCCGGAAGGCGTCAAGGAGATTGGTTTCAGCGCATTTGAGCGTTGTCTTGGAATCACCAAGGTCACTTTCCCCTCAACACTCAAAAAAGTCGGGGCCGATGCGTTTTACAATTGCACCGATATACAGATAGTTGACTTAACCTCATTGCAGGATTACTGCAGTATTGATTTCGGCAATACCGGCAGCAATCCGTTCCAGGATTATATGATGGACCGGGCATGGACCTGGATGCTCATAAACGGAGAGTATATTCGCGACCGGAACGTACTGCAGATACCGGACGGACTTACCGAGGTTAAGGCCAACAGTTTTGCCAAAGTTGATAATGTGGGCACTGTAATAATCCCGGCATCGGTTAGCAAGATTGGACGTCAGGCTTTCTACACATCGGTACGTAATCTATACACCGTCTACATTAACGGACATATTGCCGATATGGGTGAACTGGCGTTTGGAAACTGTCCTTACATTGGCACATTATATGTCAATGACGCCAATCCCGACTCCATTCCTGACAACGCGTTCTATAACTATTATCACCCCTCAAACAACGTTACTCTGGGCCTGGATTATAACTACAAGAATACCAAGCTGATAGTGCCGGTGGGAGCCAAGGTAAAGTATCAGCAGGCAAGCGGCTGGAAACAGTTCCAAAACATTGAGGAGACCGACTTTACTAAGACTACGGACATAAAAGAAGACGCCAGCGGCATCAAGGAGAGTTATACACTGGACGGTCGCCAGGCATCTCCTTCCGCTGGAGTCATAATCATTGAGCGTTTGAGCGACGGCTCAACACGCAAGGTCTTAAGATAAGGCTGCGCGGATATCGGCAGCTATCTTCTCAAATTCCTCAGGAGTGAGTTTAAGCTTGGGATTGCTAAAGAGCATATCCTTTTCACTCTGCATGGGGATGAGGTGGATATGGGCATGAGGCACCTCCAGGCCCAGCACGGCCTCACCTACCTTGATGCAGTTAAACACCTTTTTCTGGGCTGCAGCAATCTTCTTGGCAAAGAGCTGCAGGTCACAGAGCTCCTGGTCTGTAAGATCAAACAGATAGTCAACCTCGCGCTTGGGTATGCACAGGACGTGACCCTTTACCAGCGGGTTGATATCCAGGAATGCAAAACAGGTCTCTGTCTCGGCAATCTTGTAGCAGGGAATCTCACCTGCAATTATTCTTGAAAAGATAGTCATAATGAGATCTCAAGGATTTCAAAACCAATCTTACCGCTGGGGATGGTTATCTCAACGGTCTCACCTACCTTGTGACCCAGCAAACCCTTGGCAATGGGGGTGTTGCTTGATATCTTGCCGGCCTTAAGGTCTGCCTCGCTCTCAGGAACGATTGAATAAACCATAGTGGCATTATTCTTGGTGTTGCGGAGCTTGACCTTGGTGAGAATCTGGACGGTTGACGTGTCTATCTTTTTCTCGTCAATGATCTTGGCATCGGCTATCTGAGCCTTGAGCGTAGCGATCTTAGCCTCAAGCATACCCTGAGCCTCCTTGGCAGCATCATACTCGGCATTCTCTGAGAGGTCACCCTTATCGCGGGCCTCTGCAATCTGCTGGATTATCTCCGGACGGCGAACGCCCTCCAGGTACTGTAGTTCGGCTACCAGTTTCTTGTAGCCCTCTTCTGACATATATGCCATAATATCAATATTTTATCAGTTCTACAATCAGGTTTTGACATGAGTAAAAAAGAATTCCAACAATCCAGTTCAAGATGTTGGAACCCATTTTTATGTTTCACGTTCTTATGGCAAAGATAGTTTTATTTTTAGACTATCCCAACAAAAGACGTAAAAAAGAAGATTTTACCTTAAAAGCTTTTCAATCTTTGAATCAAGCTCTTCAGTGCTCTCGGGACGGTCAACAATATTGCCGCCACGGTCTATAAGGAACGCTGTGGGTAACTGAGACACGTTATATGACTTTAAATAGTATGAGTCAAGGCTCTCCTCATCATACACGCATATCCACGGCAGAGCGATACTGGAATTAAGCCAGTAACTCTCATCGGCATCAACTGATACCTGGTAGATGTTAAAGCCTTGGTCAGCGTACTTGTCATACAGGCGGCGCAGCAACATGTTATAGTTGGGTGAAAACTCTGTCTTGAAAGCGGTAAAGTCAAGCAGGATTACCTGTCCCTTGCAGTCACTCAGTTTCTGAACCTTTCCCTTGTTATCCGGCAGCTTTATCTCTATCAGACCCACCTGCTCCATAAGGCTCTCAAAATGCTGGATTGCCTCTTCATCCCAACCTTTCTGCTTGGAGGGTGATGTCATTGACATTCCCTTAAGAGCAACATTGTGCAGATGGGTGGTGCGCAGGGCATCCGGATAGAGAAGGTCCATATGCGTGGCCACAGCGGCAAAGCACTTGGCGTCCTGACGGTTGGTCTGGGGATTGAACAGCATCTGTCCGTTGATGCTCACAAACAGTGCGTAATAAGAGTAAGGTGAACCGGGATTGGGCATGATGAATTCATTCAGTACATCCGACTTGAATACATCTATCAACTCTGAGAGTTTCTCATCAAGCATGGTGGGGTCCGGACTGCGGTATGCGGAACTTACACGTTTAATATCCTGCAGCAGTTCCATCTGACGTACAACAAGCTTTCTTAGCACTGAACAGTTCTCAGATCCCTCAACGCTGTATCCGAACTGCATCAAAGGCAGGCTGGCGTTTACAGTTATTGTCTCAGTTGAGTCAACAGACAGGTTTACCACCTTATTGCCTATGCGCAGGCGATAGAACTCAAAGCACTCATCGGGAGCAACAGAACTGAAACTGAACTTTCCGTCTGCATCAAGCTGAACAGAGTCAATAGGCTCAATCCTATCAAGAGACATTTGCTCAAGGTAGAGCATCTGACCTTCTGCCTCAGATATCCGGCCATTTAAAGTAAACCTGTCAGTTTTGGGCTGACAGGCTACTAATGATATGACCAGAAGGAGTAATAGATTACTTCTCTTCATTGTTATTTTCAACGTTGTTGTTGTCATCCTTGCGGTCGTGGTGGTGACGCGGGCCACGGTCCTGACGGGGACCTCTGTCCTGACGCTCACCGCGGTCCTGGCGGGGCTGACGGGCGGGACGCTCCTCATAACCCTCGGGCTTCTCGATGAGAGCACGACGTGACAGTTTGAACTTACCGGTCTTGGGATCGATGTCAATCAGCTTAACCTGAATCTTGTCACCCTCCTTGATGCCGGTCTCCTCAATGGTCTCGTAACGCTTCCAGTCAATCTCACTGATGTGGAGCAGACCGTCCTTACCAGGCAGGAACTCTACAAACAGTCCGTAAGGCATTACTGAACGAACGGTTCCCTCATAGGTCTCACCTACCTCAGGAATAGCTACGATAGCGCGGATCTTGGCCAGAGCAGCCTCGATGCTGTCGCGGTTTGAAGCGGCAACCTCAATCTTGCCTACGCCGTCAACCTCATCAATGCTGATGCTTGCACCGGTCTCCTCCTGCATGCCCTGGATAATCTTTCCACCCGGGCCAATGACTGCACCGATGAACTCCTTAGGAATGGTAAGGGTCTCGATACGGGGAGCGTGAGGCTTAAGATCTGCACGAGGCTCAGCGATGGTCTCGGTGATCTTGCTCAGGATATATTCACGTCCGGCCTTGGCCTGAGCCAGAGCCTTCTCAAGAATCTCATATGAAAGTCCATCGCACTTGATATCCATCTGCGTTGCGGTCAGACCCTTTACGGTACCGGTGGTCTTAAAGTCCATATCGCCCAAGTGATCCTCATCACCAAGGATATCGGAAAGTACAGCGTACTTGTCCTCGCCCGGGTTCTTGATAAGACCCATTGCGATACCTGATACGGGGTTGTTGATCTTAACACCGGCATCCATAAGAGCAAGTGTACCTGCGCATACGGTAGCCATTGATGATGAACCGTTTGACTCAAGGATATCGGATACTACGCGTACGCAGTAGGGATAATCTGCAGGAATCTGGCCCTTGAGAGCACGCCATGCCAGATGACCGTGACCAATCTCACGACGTCCCAGGCTGCGCTGAGCCTTGGCCTCACCTGTGCAGAAGGGCGGGAAGTTGTAGTGGAGCAGGAAACGCTCATCATGCTGATCCAGCACGTCATCAACCATCTTCTCATCATCCTTGGTACCCAGTGTTACAGAGCACAGAGCCTGTGTCTCACCACGGGTGAATATTGATGATCCGTGAGGTCCGGGCAGATAACCTACCTCGCACCAGATGGGACGGATATCAGTTGTCTTACGACCATCCAGACGCTTGCCCTCGTCGAGCACGCAGCGACGCATTGCATCGCGCTCTACATCGTGGTAGTAACGGTCAATCAGAGCATCCTTCTCGGCCAGTTCATCCTCTGAAAGCTCGGGATGTGCGGCGTGGTACTGCTCCTTGAACTCATCACGTACTGCCTCAAAGTTCTCCTCACGTGAGTGCTTGTCGGCATTGCCCTGGGCAGCCAGGTCATATGACTTCTGGTAGCAGGCATCCTTGACGGCCTGACGCAGATCCTCATCGTTAACCTCGTGGCAGTACTCGCGCTTAACGGTCTTGCCAACCTCCTCGGTCAGTTCCATCTGGATCTTGCAGTGCTTCTTGATCTCATCGTGAGCGGCCTTCATGGCACCCAGCAGGTCAGACTCACTAACTTCCTTCATCTCACCCTCAACCATCATGATGTTGTCATAGGTTGCGGCAACCATCACATCCATATCAGCCTGTTCAAGCTGCTTGAATGTGGGATCTATAACGTACTCGCCGTTGATGCGTGCTACGCGAACCTCGGATATGGGACCCTGGAAAGGTATGTCCGATACAGCCAAAGCGGCCGATGCAGCCAGACCGGCCAGAGCATCGGGCATCTGCTCACCGTCGGCGGAGAACAGTATGATGTTTACAAAAACTTCAGCGTGGTAGTTGTCAGGAAACAAAGGACGCAGTGCGCGGTCAACAAGACGGCATGTCAGAATCTCATAGTCAGAGGGACGGCCCTCACGTTTGGTAAAACCGCCGGGATAACGTCCTATTGACGCATACTTTTCTCTGTACTCTACCTGCAGCGGCATGAAATCAGTTCCGGGAACTGCATCTTTGGCGGCACATACAGTGGCCAGGAGCATTGTTTTGCCACATGTCAGCATCACGGCTCCATCGGCTTGCTTGGCCAGTTTCCCGGTCTCCAGTTTGATGGTTCTTCCATCAGGAAGCTGGAACTCTTTTGTTACAATTTTCATCATTAAAATATTAAAAACATCTAATAAAAATATTCCTC
>Ga0310696_10001706_pt1 | contig 31199 bp, 28 predicted proteins | sample AusTroGonzalo_MG_4_FD_203885 | JGI IMG/M metagenome (GOLD analysis project Ga0310696, IMG submission 203885) | Bovine rumen microbial communities from tropical cattle in Woodstock, Queensland, Australia - Gonzalo_02 (v2) (version 2) | ecosystem: Host-associated > Mammals > Digestive system >... | reverse complement strand
CATCTTTTTCTGCCACATACTCTGTTAATTTATCTACATAAATCATGCTTGTAATATTTCCGTAGATAAAACAGTCAGCAGTACATTGAATTGAAATCAGAGGACAATATCCAAAACCGGGAATATGTAAGAATCTTCGGTATAAAGTAACTATATCACCCTTGGAAACTTCAATAGTGTCACCAAGTTTGAATTCAGTTCTTTCTCCTCCGTTCAACTCGTAATAAGCTCCTGTAAATTCCTGATAGTATTGTTCTTCCTCAAGTTGGAGATAAAGCTTACCTTTTCCACGGAACTCAAGTGTAAGGGGCAGGTTCTTGGGATCATCTGTAGGACCGACAATGGGTATGAAGTTGTCATGGTCGATAGAGCTGTCACAGGAAACAATGACAAGAAGTGCTGTAAGCAGTGCAAGAATTACAAATAACTTTTTCATTGTCTTCCTCCTTAAATGACGAATGCGATTCCAACCATCGGTTCAACAGAAATATCAAATGAATCCTTCTGTATACCAAGATCAGCATCCAAACCGATAACCAACGCATTCTTCTTGTAAATTGAGAAAGCCAAACCAACATAAACATCAGCGCCTAAGTTAAAGGCCTTGTCCTGACCTATTACTCTTAACTGAATTGCAGGTCCGACGTTGATATTTACAGTAGTCAAAGCACTAATGGGAATTGAGAAACCAATTCTGGGAATGAATGATACTACCTTGTAATCAGAATCAAGTTCAGAGTATTTGAAACTTGAATACTTGATATCGGTTCCTAGTACAAAGTCTTTTCCAACATTGAACCTGGAGCCGAGAATACCACCGTATCCATAGGTTGAAGTATAACCTTTTCCATACTGGACAGATTGGGTCGCAAATGGAGCTATTTTAACATAGAAACTTGATTTACCGGCAGCAAATGTACAGGAAAGCACACATGCCAGCAGGATTATCATCAGAACTGATTTCTTTGACATTGGATTACTCCCATCTTATGTATTAATTCAAGATAACCGCGTCAAAATACTGCTGTCAACGATAATTGATGTATTTGTAATATATTAATATTATTAGCGTATGATTCTGGATCGGAATGATAAGGACACAATTGAGAAACTTGCCTCTGTTTTAAGGGATAACGGAACTGCTGTAATTCCCTGCGATACCATCTACGGACTGTCATCGGTTTACGGTACCGGTGAGGCCAAACTGAAGGCTCTCAAAGGCCGTGATGCAAACAAGCCTTTTCTGGTTCTTGCCACATTGGAACAGGCCAAAGAGCTTGCTGTTAATATTCCTTCCGAGATTCTGAATGTCTGGCCTGCCCCGCTTACTGTTGTTCTGAATGATGTATCAGGTGGGACAATCGGCATACGTGTTCCTGCTGATTCTTTTTTACAGTCTTTGCTTAGTTCTTTGGGAAAGCCGATATATTCGACAAGTGTGAACATGAGCGGAGAGCCTTCCCTGCTGGATTTCAAATCAGTGTGTGAGCGCTTTGAGGATAAGGTTGATGTTGTGGTCAAGGGACCTGAGAGCCAGGGCACAACTGCTTCCACTTTGATTGATGCTACAACACGGCCTTTCAAGCTTATCAGACAGGGTGCTTTTGACGCCTCTTCACTGATTGACTGACAGAGTTATATTCAGGCCGCTTTCCAGTATTTTATTGAGCAGATTCAAGGACAGAACCATAAGTGTTGAAAGCAAGGTTCTGAACAGTGACCAGAGCATCAGTTTTACATTGAACTGGTAGTTTGTAGCCCAGACGGAAAGAAGAAGAACAAATTCAAGCGCAAAGACCAGTATCTCTATTCCTGCAAAGAGGTTGACAATTATCTGAAGAAGATTGAACAGGGAGATATCGGTTTCAAATACAAAGGTAAGATAGCTCAGGATAACAAAGAGAACCAGAAGGCCGAACAGCCAGTTCATAAGTGAGTCTATAGTATCTAGAAGTCTTCTTTTTCCGGGCATCTTGAATTGCTTACTACAAAGAAGTATGCTCAAAAACATGACGGCAATCAAGGATTATCTGAAGCGCTATTTCATAGATGCGATGGGCGCAATGGCCCAGGGTCTCTTCTGTTCTCTTCTTATCGGTACCATCATCAATACCATAGGTACACAGCTTGGAATCGAGTTCTTGCAGAGAGAAGTTGCCGTTATTTCAGGAACCGGTTACACAATCGGAAGCCTTGCCACTGCAATGAGCGGTCCTGCCATGGCTGTTGCAATCGGATTTGCACTCCACTGCCCTCCCATGGTTCTTTTCTCACTTACAGCCGTAGGCTTTGCCTCCAACGCACTTGGCGGTGCCGGCGGACCTTTGGCAGTATTCTTTGTGGCAATAATTGCTTCTGAGTGCGGAAAGGCTGTTTCCAAGAAAACAAAGATTGATATTCTTGTAACTCCGTTTGTCACAATCATGGTCGGTGTTGCAATTGCCTATCTTATTGCTCCGCCCATCGGCAAAGGAGCTCTGAAGCTTGGATCAATTATCATGTGGGCAACTGAACTTCAGCCTTTTCTTATGGGAATGATTGTTTCAATTACTGTAGGAATGTTCCTTACCTTGCCGATATCGTCAGCTGCCATTTGCGCAGCACTGCAGCTGACAGGACTTGCCGGAGGCGCTGCCGTAGCCGGATGTTGTGCACAGATGATCGGCTTTGCCGTGATAAGCTACAGGGAAAACAAGCTTGGAGGCCTGGTATCAATCGGACTTGGAACTTCAATGCTCCAGATGGGAAACATAATCAAGAACCCCAGGATCTGGATTGCCCCTATTGTCACCTCCGCAATCACAGGACCTCTTGCAACCTGCGTATTCAAATTGCAGATGAACGGACCTGCAGTATCTTCAGGAATGGGAACATGCGGACTTGTAGGCCAGATCGGAGTTTATTCAGGCTGGGTAAATGAGATAAGCGCCGGAACAAGGGCTGCCATCGGCTTCTCGGACTGGTTTGCACTGATAATGATTTCTTTTGTTCTGCCGGCTGTTATCTGCCCGCTTCTGAATATGGTGAGCAGGAAACTCGACTGGGTCAAACCTGGAGATCTGACTCTTCCTCAGAAGTAACAGGTTTTCTGGCTACAAGAGTATAAAGCAGAGTAACCACCAGGGAAATTCCAAGTGAAATCAGGAAACATACGGGCTTTGAAAGAGGTTTGAACGGCTGTTCAACTTCTTCATCAATGCGGTATTTGGTATAAGGTTCCTGCAGTTCGGATTCGGCAAAAAGATAGACCTGATCACCGTCAACATAGTAACCGAGGTTCAGCGCTGTATCCCTTATCCCCTCTTCCGTTGTCAGTTCACTGTCCTGCAGCATGAGGTTCTCCACATCCGATTTGAGGCGGTCTGCCCTGTATTCAAGGTCCAGAAGCACTTTTTCCAGGGATTTGTTGTAGAAGTAACCACCCTTGGCAAAGAGACCTGTAGTAAGGAAATACAGGCACAATGTGAGAACAACCAGTATAAAGAATGACTTTTTGAGAACGCTCATTTCAGATATAATATAACTCAAACAAAGGACTGAATGAAGTATGGACCTGATTTTTGTTGCTAAATTGCTTCCGTTTGTAATCGGCTTTGCTGTGCTGCTTATCGGAACAATACACTCAATCAGAAAGCCCGGAGAGAACAATCAGACGGACAGTCTTCCGCCAAACGCCTACAACATAGGCTGCAGCAAAGACGATATTTAGTCTGAATTATTCAGTTCAAATACCATCCTGTCCCTGGTCAGAACAGTATTTTCAAATATTTCAACAGCCTCATCCTTGAGAATCTTAAGTTCCTTGTCTGTATATCTTGGACTGTAGTGGATAAGGGCAAGCTGTTTGGCCTCTGCATCCTTGGCAATACTTGCAGCCTGAGTGCATGTCATATGCTTCTTTTCAAAGGCATCCTGGGCAAGAGAACTGTCAAACATACCCTCACAGATAAGAAGGTCTGAATTTTTTACGTGGCCGGCAATTGAAGACAGATACATAGTGTCTGTGATGAAGGAGAAACGCACTCCCCTGCGTGGCTTTCCAAGAACCTGGTCGGGGCTTACCTTAGTGCCGTTATCGAGGGTTACAGTTTCACCTTTCTGGAGGCGGCCCCACATCGGTCCCATAGGAACTCCGAGTGCATTTGCATTCTCTACGCTGAACTCACCGGGTCTGTCCTTTTCGGTGAGTACATAGCCGAAACAGGGCTTTGTATGCAGAAGAGGAACAGCTTCAACTGTCAGCTCCTCATTTTCATAGACAATACCGGGCTCGGTCTGGACAAAGCGGATCTCGTAGTTGATGTACATATCAAGAAGCTTTCTGTTTGCATCAATGTACTCTTTCAGCTTTGCAGGACCGTAGATGTACAGAGGTTCTGTTCTGTCTACCTGTGATGAGAGCATGAGAAGACCGGGAAGACCTGTTACGTGGTCTGCATGCATGTGGCTGATGAAAATCCTGCTGATACGCTTCCAGTGCAGGTTAAGCATCTTGAGGCTGACCTGTGTGCCTTCACCGCAGTCAAAGAGGTAGATTTCACCTTCCCTTCTAACTGCTGCTGAAGTGAGGAATCTGTTGGGCAGGGGTTGCATGCCGCTTGTACCTAGTACGAATACTTCCAGGCTCATATCGGAATTATACTTTTTTTCAAACGCCGGTGAAAAGACGCATCGGCGTAATCTTTCTTGTATGTCTGAGGGAAATCAGAACAGCAAGAGCGGAAACAACTGCCATGCTGAGCATGACAAGGGCTATTTCACCCCATGGAATTGTGGCATTAAAGTCTACAAGGTAATACTCAAGAACAAGGATGTTCTTTTCTGAAAGCCATACAAGAACGGGACTGAGGTTCATTCCGATAAGGATTCCAAGTAACAGACCTATGGCCATTCCTGCAAGGGTAACTGTGAATATGCTTATGAAGGCACTCTTTCTTACCATTGAATCAGGGGCACCGATAAGCTTTGAAAGTGCAATCTCACGGCTGTCATCCTCTACAATCTGGTTTGCAACACTTGCTGTGAAGAAGGCAGCAACTATGACAATGATCATCAGAACCAGAAGAATTGCCTGCATACTGACAATGTAGTTGTTGTAGACACTACTGTTTTTCTGCTGCCAGTCAGTTACTATACCGTCTGTTGTGATTGTTTTTTTAATCCGGGACAGTTGATCCTGGTACTCACTCTTCACAACCACTTCTGTGATTCTTGATGTATCGGATTCAAACATCTTCTGTGCATATGAGTAGTCAACAAAGGCAAGTGACTTGTCTATCAGGTTGTAGCCTGTACTGTAGATTCCTGTAACCTGGAGCATTACAGGACGAAGAACGCCGTGCTGGGTATCGGGAACAACCATCAGTGCAACCTTATCTCCTATTTGAACACCGAGTTTCCGGGCTGTATAGGAGCTGATTGTCACACCGTTGAGGTTTGATCTCTTTGTTTGGTCAATTTTGGTGATGCTAATCTGTTTTGCTCTGTTGCTTTCTTCAAAGTAGCCGTCTTCCACACCTTTTATCTGAAGAGAGGCAGTTTCGGTGGAGCTGTACATCAGTGCATAGCCTGAAATGCTCTTCTCTGTGTAGGAAATGTACTGTTCAGGGATGTTTTCGTATGAAGAACCTGCAATTTGGATATGACCGTCTGAGATGCGAACAAACTTCTCTATCATTGAATCGACCATGCTCTGGGAGAAAATGAGTGCAGCAACAACAGGTGCCATTACCAGTGCAATGAGGACCATGCATCCGGTAAGACGACCTTTTCTGAGAATTCTCTTTCTGCTCCAAAGCCTGACAAAGGGATTCATTTAGATGCTTTCTCCTCCGTCAGTGTATGGTTCTTCAGTACAAGGATTCTGTCGCATCTGCGTGCAAAATCCATGTTGTGTGTTACTAGAAGCAGGGTTCTGTTTCCGGATTTGACAATCTCAAGAAGCCTGTCCTCCACTTCCTTTGCATTTTCTTCATCGAGTGAACCTGTGGGTTCATCAGCAAGAATTACATCAGGATCATTGATAAGGGCCCTGGCAATGGCAACACGCTGTTTTTCACCGCCTGAGAGCTGTGCAGGATAATGATTCATCCTGTCTTCGAGACCGAGCTGTTTGAGAAGATCCTGTGCTATTGGTTTGCATTCACTTTCTCTTCTGCCCTGTATCTGGGCAGGAATCATAACGTTTTCCAGGGCTGTGAAATCTTCCATAAGCATGTTGGCCTGGAAGATGAAGCCGATCTTTCTGTTTCTCAGTTCAGACATCTTTGCATCGCTGAGCTTGGAGATATCAGTTCCGTTGAACAGGACACTGCCCTCTGTAGGCTTGTCCAGACCACCGCAGATCTGAAGCAAGGTACTCTTTCCTGTACCGCTCTTACCGATAATTGCAGTGGATTCGTTGCTCTTGAGGCAAAAGTTTATGTTGTTGAGAATCTGTAAGGGAGTGTTTCCATCGGCTGACGGAAAACTCTTGCAGATATTTACCAGTTCAATCGGATACGTCATAGATTACCTCCATGATTTCAGATCTGAATACCTTTCTGCAGCCTGCGTAGGTGTAGATGAAACCAAGCAGCAGAACTGCACAAAGGATTACTGTAATTTCAACTGTTGATAGAGACGGCTCAATCATTGAGGACATGAACAGATAGGAACCTGATACCTTTCCAATGAAGTCCAGAATTGAGTCCATGTTGTTCAGAGCCAGAAGGCCGAACAGGGTTCCTATTGCCTCTCCTATAATGCAGATGACAAGGCCCTGAAGAACAAAGATTGTCCTTATGTCACCCCTTCTGCAGCCAAGAGCACGGAGCATGGCACCTTCTATCTGACGGCTGTCTATGAGACGTCTTGTTGAGTTTCTAAGGTTTACGCAGATGATTAGGAACATGAAGCTGAGGAACACATACATGATTGCCTTTTCAAGCACCAGTGCACCGTAAACAGCGTTGTTGTACTGCTTCCATGTAATAACTTCAGCGTTGCTGTCCTTATCCTGGATGGCCTTTGCAATCTTTTCCACTGATGAACTGCAGAAGATGCCAAGGCCGATGTTCCTTTCACCGAGAATTGATTTGTAGGTATCAAGGCTTGTAAGAACTGTTGAATCGTTGAACTCGGTAAGGGCAGAACCGTAGTAGGCAGTAACATCTATGCTCTGTGTATAGGGAACGATTGTTGCAGTCTTTCCCGGCCTGAGGAAGGTGATTTCAAAGTTGCTGCCGCCAAGGAACTTGAGGCTGCTTGCTATGTTGTAGGAAAGGCTTATTCCTGTTTCAGCAATGGGATAGGATGTGAAGTTGCCCCTTACCCTTCTGTAGTCAAAGAACGAAGGATCGTAGGCTCTGATGCGTGCAGAGACACTGCTGGATGAATTGAGGTTGTTGATCAGAACAGGTGTTTCTGCAAATTCAAAGACCCTGTCTATACCGTCAATCTGTTCAATATCTTCGGGTTTGAGGCTGGTGTTCCAGACTATGATGTCAAATGATTCAACAGACCTGAGGGTTTCTATCTGCTTTGACTGAAGGCCGTTCATGATGCTCATGATGAGGAACATTGCAAAGATGCCGGCTGCTATGCCTAGACAGATGAAAACAGATGTCAGTCTCTGTCTTCTGATCTTTGAGAAAGCATATCTGAAAGCAACCTTAAGTCTGAACATCAAAGATACTCTACCCTTGCAACCTTCTTGTTGTCGCTTCTGTAATAGACACGGGCAACAGGCTTGCCTGAATTATACACGGTCTTCACCATGCCCTGCTCTTCGGTTATGAAATCTATCTTCTGTGTAATCACGTAGTTAACAAACGTTGTTTCAGTTGCCTCAGATCCATTCTTGTACTCAAGCATCACAACTGTGACAGGCTCTGTCTTGGTTACTGTTCTCTTTGAGGCAATTACACCGTCGTTGTAGGAATAGTATATGACCTGGTTCTCATCTTCCTCTTTCTGGATAAGTGAATCAGGTCCGTAGGTATAGGTAACTCCGTCACGTTCAAACGAAACATTTCCTGAATCATCAACGTTGAAGTTACCGCTTACAACCATGTTGTTGCTTCTGGTGTAGATGTTGTCATCAATATAGATGTAGTCGGTTCCGATAAGAGTTGTGTTCTCATACCTTCTTACAGCAAACAGTGAGCTGTCTGAAGCATTTCTAAGGTAGTACTCAACTGTTCTGTTTCCTTCTGCATCGGTGAACTCAGTGCATACAAGAACACCGTCTGAGTAGATATAGGAAGTTGAATCGGAAGTGCCGTCGGCATAGCGGTTCTCTATTTTCTCAAGATAGCCTTTGTTGTATCTGGTGATGGTTTCAGAGCCGTCTTCAAGGTTCCTCTTTGTAACAGTCTTTACAATACCGCTTATCACGGTAATTGTTTCTGTAACAGGAATTCCATCCTTGGAAAGAACAGTAGAGTTTCCCTTGATCTCTATCATATACGGACTTTCAGTCTCAACTCTCTGACCCAGTTCATTGGAACTGAAACTGTCTGAAAAGACAGGAAAGACAGAGAGTAGAATGATAAGAACCGTAATGATATGTTTCATTTTATTACTATGTATCGTTCTTTGTTGTTCTTTATTGTTCCGTACTGTTCCGTGTTGTTAAATACCTGCAAGTGATGACAGGAAGCTGTCCCTGTCAAATACCTCAAGGTCTTCGTAGTGCTCACCGGTTCCTACAAAGGCCACAGGAATTCCAATCTGGGCAACTGCTCCGCCCTTTGCCATGGAGTCGTACTTGGTAAGAATCAGGGCATCAAGGCCTATAGCCTGGTTGAAAAGCTCGGCCTGGCTTACTGCGTTCTGACCTGTTGTGGCATCGATGACAAGAATCTTCTTGTAGTTTTCAGGTTCAACACGGGCCCTGATGATCTTGTCAATCTTCTGAAGCTCCTTCATCAGGTTTTCCTTGTTGTGCATTCTTCCTGCAGTATCGCAGAGAATAAGGTTATCACCCTTGGCCTGTGCACTTGTGATTGCATCGTAGATGACAGCACCGGGGTCACTTCCGTTGTTCTGTCTGACAATTCTCACACCTGTTCTGGTGCTGTGAAGCTCCAACTGGTCGATTGCAGCAGCCCTGAAGGTATCGGCGGCAGCCATAACTACCTTGTAATTCTTGTTTTTATAATAAGTTGCCATTTTGGCAATGGAAGTTGTCTTGCCTACCCCGTTTACACCCAGAACAAGGTAGACTGTGAGCTTTGAGGGATCGGGAAGAAGCTCGATGCCCTTTACCTTGTCATCAAGAGCGTTACGGACAAGCTGGAGAAACTCCTCTTCGGTCTTGGGTTTGCTGTCCTGAACCATCTCGCTTATGTTGTAGGCGTTGCGTGCACCGAAATCGCCCTCGATAAGCATGTCCTCAAGGTCTTCAAAGAATTTCTCATCCAGTGTTTTTCTGAATCCGAAGAATGATGCCAGTCTGGCACCGAAACCCATTTTTTTCATGTCATTCCTCCGGCTGAAGAATAGTAGTTGAACAAACCGTAAACAAGGTTCACCAAAGCAGCTGCTATCAAACCTTGTGTTATGTAGTCTGCACCTTTTACGAATACCTGATTCTGGAAGTCTATGCTTCTGGCTGCAACTCTCAGGCCGAAAGCTCCAAGGGCAAGGGCAAAATCAGTGTAGAATTTGTTTCTTGTTTCCTTGTAGAAGTCAGAATCATCCATCCATGCAGGTTTCATTGATATGTTTTCTGAAGTTGATTTTCCGTCTACGTACAATGAAGCATCGGAGTACCCTTCTGCAGAAAGTCTGATGATTGAGGGAATACCCACATGCTCCAGTGTGATCGGGGTAACTCCTGCATTCACATTGTTCACCCATACCTGGGCAGGAACATCGGAAGTAAGGCGGAACGACGGAATGTTTTCCTTTACAACCTGATGCTTCTTGATTGTGAATTCAGCAAGGTGTTCTTCATCAAGAAAGTAAGGAGCCAGGGCAAGAACGCTCTGCTCGGAATACAGCTCTGAGTTCTGCCTTATTTCCATGAACACCCTGTCGGTTTTCTGCAAGGCTTCGGACCATACATCGATTGAAATGATGTAAAGGTCATCGATTCTCTTTTCTCCGGGTATGATCAGAAGGTCTGCATTTGATTGCTTGCAAAGGTAGGAAAGGACCTTGGGGTCCAGTTCAAGTACGTCTTCTGCAGTAACAGGGCCAGAATAATCGACAAGTTTTACTGTGTAGGAAGCATCGTCAATGAACTTTTCCTGTTCCTTTTCAAGTTCTGTCTGGGCCTTTTTAACAGCCTCTGTATCAGTACCCTTCCATGCTGTTGCAAGTGATGCTCCGGCATTGGCTACAGCAGAGTCGTTGTACCTTTTGGGAACGTTCTCTGCTGCAGGCACAGTGCTGTAAGCAGTCGGGAACCACGTCTGTACGTAGTGGTTCAACTCGTTGTTGGCAGGATAGATAAGTACGTTGTAATCAGCTGCCCATACAAGTAGAGATACAGTGATGAGAAAAAGAACCGAAACAGCCTTTTTCAATTATTTCTCCTGATTCCAGCGGAGGAAGGCCTCGATAAAGTCATCAAGATCTCCGTCCATAACAGCCTGGATATTTCCTGTCTGGACACCTGTGCGGTTGTCCTTGACCATGGTATAGGGCTGGAAGACATAGCTTCTGATCTGTGAGCCCCAGCTGATATCCTTCTTCTCTATGGCTTCTGCAGCATGCTGCTCTGCAAGCTTTGCACTGTAGTAGTCGTACAGGCGGCTTCTGAGCATCTTGAAACAGGTGTCCTTGTTCATCTGCTGTGATCTTTCATTCTGACACTGGACAACAATACCTGTGGGATAGTGTGTGATTCTTACGGCACTGTCGGTCTTGTTTACGTGCTGACCACCTGCTCCACCTGCCCTGTAGGTATCGATTCTGATGTCTTCAGGCTTGATGTCGATGTCGATTGTATCATCAACAACTGGTGATGCATAAACAGATGAGAAAGATGTGTGTCTTCTTGCGTTTGAGTCAAACGGAGAGATTCTTACCAGTCTGTGGACTCCGGCCTCACCCTTCAGATAACCGAAGGCATAGGGACCGCTTACCTGGATGGTAACGCTCTTGTATCCGCCCTCGTCTTCAAGCATGTCCAGGATCTCTGTCTTGTACTTATGACGTTCACACCATCTGAGGTACATTCTCATCAGCATGCTTGTCCAGTCACAGGCCTCTGTTCCACCGGCACCTGCGTGGATGGTAAGGAACATATCTCCCTGGTCGTACTTGCCGTTGAGAAGAGTCTGGAGTTTCAGAGGTTTGAACTCGTCCTGCAGAGCAAGAATCCTCTGGTCGATTTCCTGCTGGTACTCGGGATTGTTGTCATCCTCTTCCTCGTACAGTTCAATCAGATCGTAGGTCTCTGCAATATCTTCAATAAGCTTTTCAAAAGGATTGATGACGCTCTTGATGGCATTGATTCTTGCGAATACAGCATCTGAATTCTGTTTGTCGTTCCAGAATCCGGGCTGTGCGGTCTTTTCTTCAAGTTCAGCTAATTCTTTCTTCTGACCCTCCGGGTCAAAGTCCCCTCCAAATGGAGTCGGTTTCGGTTTTGAGCTGGTCAAGCAATGCTCTGTTTTCAAGTGTCATATGTTTTCTCCTGTGCCCCTCTTCTTTTCGGATTTGAATGTAATTGTGAATTTCACAGTTTCAGAAGCGGGTATGAATAATTTTTTCTGGAATCTCAACTGAGTATACTGATAATAATCCTTCTCTCCAAGTACGGTCAGGGCCTTCTGGTAGGAGTTGCGGATGCTGATTCCGAACTCATCCGAAAGGCCGACTGAAATGACAATCTTGTCAAAAGAGTTGGTAAGAACAAGCTGTGAAGCCTGGTACGGTTCTTCCGTATCCTTGAGATCTTCAGGGTTGTTCAAAGTTGCGTTGACTACGGTTTCAAACACAAATTCGGCAGGTGCGCTGCCCATGTTCTCAACCTCATAGTCAACAATGATTGCATTCTGTCTTGTCTTGAAGAACTTTGAAACCTTAACCGAGGTCTTGGAAACTTCTACAAGAGGACTTGTTGCAATGTAATCGTGGCGTTTCTTGTCTATGGCTGTCACTTCCCATTTTCTTGAACACAGCTCTGTTGTCTTTCCGTTCTTGATGTAGTCCTGCAAAAAGCCCTGTGAGGGACTTAAGACAAAGTCTGAAAGAAGTGAGAATATGTTCAGCCTTGAAATGACTGCACCCTTGCTGTTTATGTAGCAGATGTAGTTTCTGTTCTTTGAGATGACCTCTGAACCTATTGCCGCAGGCAGAAGGTCGCACTGTGCAAGGGCAGATTCAAGTTCACACATGGACCTCTGCTCCACCCTGATGACATCTGGATTAAGGTCAAACGGCGGAAGGTAGAGAATACCGGAACCGGCCTTCATGAGAAGATGGTCTACAAGCTTCTTGTCATCGGAGTTTCTCTTAAGGCCCTTTGCAAATTCTCTGAAAGTGTTAAGTAAGTTCAGATTTCGAGAGAGAATCTTCTGATCAAGTATGTGCTCGTTGATAGATGCAGCCTTTCCGAGTGAGAAATCACGGCCGTAGATACCTGTAGGCAGGTAGTAAGTGGCAGGAATTTCATGGTCTGCAATGTAGTCGGAAGGAAGAACAGTGTTCTTTGAGACAGCCGGAATCAATGAGTTGAACAGCTTTGCTGAATCCTCACAGAGACACATCTGGTCAAGGCAGAACATGAATGTGTTGATTGTTGCACTCTGGCCCGTGATGTTCTTCATTACTGAAGAGATGAACTTTGCACTGTCTGCATCAGGTTTCATAAGATCTGCAACATCTTTTGCAACCTTGTCGTCTGACGGGAAGATTACTGTCTGCTTTCCAAGCTCGTCCATTATGAAGGGTTTGTTGATGAGAACCTGGTTCAGCTGCTGGTTGTAGCCGGAGATGATTACAAACTCAAGTGAGCTGAACTCCATTGCCTGGACAAAGGCCGGGTTGAACACCTGCCCTATACACCAAAGGCCACGTGGTCTCTTTGAGAACTTCTTCCTGATGAAGGTGTTTGTCTTCTCGATTCGTGAAGGTCTTTCATGGACAGGTTCAAGCTGCAGAAGGCTGTCGTAGTAGGAAGAACCCAGAAGTTCAAGCTGGCCCTTTCTGCAAAGGTCCGAGATAAGCATGTTGATCTCTGGATAGTTTGTTTCAAGCCACTGGATGAAGAAGACGCTTATACGGAGAACGAACTTGAAGTCGGGATTGCTGAACGCAAGGGTAAGCAGGGGCTTGAGCTGCGAATTGAGCAGCTTCTTGAACTCCTCTCCTGAGTTTCCCTGAGTCAGATGTGTGTAAGCTCCTATTACGTACTTCATAGACAAAGCACTTCTTATTCTAGGATAAATAAAATATAATTTGAAGAGATGGTTTCATTCTTTAAGAAGGTCTACAACAAGGTGTACAACAAACTCTTCCCGGTAAGGGTGTATGCACTTGTTGGCAGAAGCGGAACGGGTAAGAGTTTCAGGTCTCAGGCTTTGGCGGCAAAGTACAGAATTCCCCTCATCATTGATGATGGGCTGCTTATCCGTGGCGATAAGATTGTTGCCGGCAGAAGTGCCAAGCAGGAGCAGAACTTCCTCACTGCAGTAAAGTGCGCAGTATTCCAGAATCCAGACCACAGGGAGGAAGTAATACGCGCCCTGGACCGCGAGGAATTCCACAAGATTCTGATCATCGGTACATCCGAGAACATGACATCAAAGATTGCCGCTGTTCTCAACCTTCCCGAACCCAAAACAATAATCCACATTGAGGATATTGCCACCAAGGAAGAGATTGAAACCGCAATGAAGATAAGATTCGTGGAAGGCAAGCATGTTATTCCAGTATCTCCTTTGCAAATAACAAGAAACTACCCCAGTATCATCTACGATGCAATGAGCAACAGGACCCTTGTAAGACCCGAATTCAGCAAGGTCCAGGAGTCTGAGATCACCGAGGCTGCAATGAAGCAGATGATAAGCCAGTCTCTGTATGAATACGGCAATACTCTTAGGATCGAGAACGTCTCATTCAACAAGACCGAGGCCGGATACGACCTGTTTGTCGTACTCAGAACACCAAAGCAGCTTGATGAACTGCAGAAACTTGCAATGGAAAATCACATTTCCGATTCACTTGAGAGATACGGTGGCTTGTTGATCAATTCTATCAGGACCGAGGTCCACGACTGGGCCTGACGGCTGTGTGCTTCTTTACAGGCTTCTTCCTGTTAGGCTGAGGAAGTCTGATATCGTTTTCCTTCATAAATGCCCTCACCGCTCCTTCAAGTTCATAGTTGGGCGGAGTATTGGGGCTGATAAGAACCTTTACCTGTCTCAAAAGATCAGATCTGATTTCAGAAGGATTTGTAAGTTCCGGATCGATGTTCAGGACAGGTCTGCACAGTGCAAGGTACTGCTCGTACTTTGGAACTTCAGGTTCGTCAGGGTTGTACTTTGACTTGAGAATCCTCTCGTCAAGTTTCTGCAAAGATTCAAGCATCTCAGGACGTTTGATGTACATTGAATAGCAAGGCAGCATGAAGACCAGAAGGCGGTACTTTGCAAGGTTCCTGAAAATTGGAGCACTGAAGCCTGAAGCCAGGATTTTGTTCAGTTCCTCGGTAAGTCTTGAAGAACTTACGTTCTGAAGCAGAGGTGCATTCTTTCTGATTGCACGCCCTATTCCCATTCTGAATCTAAAGCCTGTAGTAACATTGTACTTTACAGCCCTGACCATCCTTACAGGATCTTCCGAAAATGTTCTGTCAAGAGGAATTAATGAAGTGATTCTCTTGTTCTTGAAATCTTCCATCGCATTGTTGAAATCAAGAATTGTATTGTCTATCGGATTGTAGTAAAGGCTGTTGATCGAGAAATCTCTTCTTGTTGCATCTTCCTCGATTGTACCGAAGTTGTTGTCGTTTCCCTCATCGTGGTCCTTGATGCTTCTGAAGGTTGAAACCTCAATTATCTTGCGGCCGAAGGCAACGTGGACAAGCTTGAATCTGCGCCCGATGATTCTTGAGTTGTGGAAGATTCTGTGAACCTGTCTGGGGGATGCGGAAGTGGCTACATCGAAGTCCTTGGGAACGTTTCCGAGAAGGATGTCACGGATGGCTCCGCCGACTATGTAGGCCTCATATCCCCTGTCATTCAATCGAGATACAACGGATACAGCATCATCATCAATTAGTGATGGGTCAATGGCATGTTCATCCGGTCCGTATATCCTTGCAACCACTGCAGGACCCGAGGGACCTTGTTTGTATCTGATCTTCATATTCTATTGAATATATTGCATAAAAAAGTGAAAATTACAACATGATAGAACCAAAGATATTAAAAGGTTTCAGGGACAGTCTTCCTTCACAGGAAATGCCCAGACAGAATCTTATTTCACAGATACAGGAAGTATTCAGGAGTTTCGGTTTTGTACCCATCGATACTCCTGCCCTCGAGTATACAGAAGTCCTTCTCGGCAAGGGCGGCGGAGAGACCGACAAGCAGATGTTCCGCTTCAACGACAACGGCGGCCGTGATGTTGCCATGAGGTTCGACCTTACAGTCCCTCTTGCCCGTTTTGTAGCGGCTAACGCCGATTCCCTCTCCTTCCCCTTCAAGCGCTACCACATTGCAAAGGTATGGCGTGGTGAAAAGCCCCAGAAAGGCAGATACAGGGAGTTCCTCCAGTGTGATTTTGACATCATCGGCGCAGACAATGCCCAGTCAGACTTTGAGATTCTCCTTCTGATTGACACCTGTCTCAGAACCATCGGAGTTCCCTCATTCAGAATCAGGGTTTCACACAGAGGCCTTACATCATCCTACCTGTCATCTCTTTCGGACAATGTTGATGCAGACCAGATTCTCAGAACCATAGACAAGCTTCCCAAGATTGGAGAGGAAAAGGTCCGTGAACTTCTTGCAGAGTCAGGCCTCAGTGCAGATGTAATTGACAAGGTAATTGCCTACATCTCCCTGCCCTCCGACAACTTCAATTCAACCCTCGATCAGCTTACATCAATGTTCGGTGCAGACAATGAACACATTGTCCGTCTGACCCGGATCAGAGACATGGCCCAGGGTTGCGGTGTTCTTGAGGATTTTGTTATTGATACATCAATTACACGTGGTCTTGACTACTATACTGGAATTGTATGGGAGACCTTCCTTACAGATCTTCCCACAATAGGTTCAGTATGTTCAGGCGGCAGATACAACAACCTTACAGGCCTTTATTCATCAAAGACCCTGCCAGGTGTCGGTTCAGCCATCGGATTGGACAGACTTATTGCAGCTCTTGAAGATCTGAACAGCCCGATAGTCAATTCAAACAGAACTTCAGATGTCATGGTAATTGCAGATCAGAATCCCGTATGGGCCGAAAAGACTGCCATGAACCTGAGAAAGATCGGACTTAAGGCTGAGTGCTACCTTGGCAACAAGGCCAAAGGTGCACAGTTTGCATTTGCCCAGTCAAACGGTATCCCCTATGTTGTATGTTCCGAGGAAAACGGAGCCTACGTTGTCAGGGACCTTGAGACCAGGGAAATGATAACAATGACAGCACAGGAACTGGCAGACAAGATCAGATGACAGATCCACATCTTCTTCCTGTATGGCAATCCAGAGACAAGATTCTCAAGGCTCTTGAACAGAACCAGGTAATCATTGTTGAAAGCCCTACAGGAAGCGGAAAGACAACCCAGATACCCCTCATCCTCAACCAGGCCGGTTACACATCAAAAGGTATTATCGGAATCACCCAGCCAAGAAGAATTGCAACCCTCAGTGTCTGTTCCTACATAAAGAACCAGATCAACGACAAGGCAGCTTTCTGCGGCTACAAGATGCGTTTCTACGACACAACAGGTCCCGATACACGCATCAAGATCCTTACAGACGGAATGCTTCTACAGGAACTGAAGACTGACCCCCTTCTTTCCTCCTACTCGGTAATCATGGTTGATGAGGCCCATGAGAGAAGCCTGAACATAGACTTCATCCTCGGACTTTTAAAACAGATATGTGCGGTAAGGCCTGAACTGAAGGTGATAATCAGTTCTGCAACTCTCAATACAAAGGTCTTTGCATCCTACTTCGATGCTCCTGTCATCTCTATCGATGCCAGACAGTACAACGTTGATATCAGGTATTATCCCCTTAAGGAAGAAGGAGATATGGACCTACTGGTTTTCCGTATCTGCCGTACCCTCAACCTGATAATGAAGGACTTTGCCAAGTCAGGCTACAAGGAAGGTCATGATACTCTTGTCTTCCTTCCCGGTGAGATGGAGATAAAGAACTGCATCAACGCAGTTTACAGTGAATGTGACTGGCAGAAGATGCAGATCTACCCCCTCTACGGCAGGCTTAACAAGGAAGAACAGGAACAGGTCTTTGAACCTGCAGAGGAAGGCAAGATGAAGGTTGTCTTTGCAACCAACATTGCCGAAACAAGCCTTACCATAGATGGAATCAGGGCAGTAATCGATACAGGTCTTGCAAAGATAAGTTACTACAACCAGTTCGACTTCACATCGTCTCTTGTCACCAGGCCTATAAGCCGTGCAAGTGCTGACCAGAGGGCCGGACGTGCTGGAAGAACCTCTGACGGAGTGTGCTTCAGGCTCTATTCAAAGGAAGATTACTACTCACGTAACCGCTTTACACAGGAAGAAATACTTAGAACAGACCTGTCTGAAGTAGTACTGAGGATGGTCGACCTTGGAATCAAGAACTTTGAGGACTTCCCCTATGTCACCAAGCCCGATACTAAGGCCCTGATCAGCGGTGAAAAGACGTTGCATCTGCTTGGAGCAATCGATAAAGAGCGCAACCTTACATCAACCGGAACCTTCATGGTCCGCTATCCCCTGCTTCCCCGCCACTCCAGGTGTATGGTCGAGGCTGTGAACAGGCATCCAGACATAATCGAGAACATTGCAATCTGTGTCAGCTTCCTTTCCTGCCGCACGCCCTTCCTCCTTCCTGCAGGTGAAGAGGACGCAGCACGCTCATGCCACAAGCGCTTTGCCTCAGATTTCGGCGATTTTGTCGGCTACCAGCACCTGTTCAGAAAGTACCGCTCAATTGAAACATCGGCCAAGCGTGAAGACTTTTGCAGAAACAACTACCTCGATTTCCAGGGCATGGAGGAAATAGTCCACGTCACTGCCCAGCTCTGTGACATAACCCGTGAAGCCGGCATACCCGTCACAACCTACGACGAACCTTACGGTGAGGAATTTGCCCACAAGATTCTTACCTGCCTGTGCCCGGGCTTAGTCCAGTACATCTGCGTAAGAAAGAAGAGCTCAATCTACAAGACCCTCACAGCAGACGAGATTTTCATCCATCCCGGTTCAGCCTGGTTCAGAAACCCGCCTAACTTCATACTGGCAGGAGAAATAGTTCTTACAACCAAGCTCTATGCAAGAACTGTTTCACCTCTCAAACCTGCCTGGATAGACGAGGTTGTACCCAACCTCAAGACACGCCTTGAGAAGATGGCCGGTACCAAGGACAGAGACAGGGAAAACGAAAGAGATCACAAAGGCAGGAAGCAGAACACCAAGGCAAAGACTGTCAATATCTACGGCTACTCACTACCGTTCTACAACGATGTTGCTGTTATTAACTACGACATCCTTCCTGCCCTCTCACGTGCCTACAGAAAGGCATCAAGACATCCCAAGAGCTTCAATACAGCCATCCTCTACAACGGACTTTACCTTGGCTGGGGAGACAAACTGTCTGAGAACCTTGGACTTGCAGGCCGTGTAAGATTCGATGTCTCCAACTGTCACATGACGCTTCCGGAGAAGATTTACTACATCTCTGACATCGAAGAACTGGAAAAGAACCTCAACCTGCTAATGGGTCTTTCCCCACTTAAGAAATACAAGGACAGGTGGGGCTTCATAGAACTGGTATCATCAGGCGGAGGAATCTTCTTCCACGTAAACAGATACTTCTCCGAGGCCCTCAACAACACAGCCTACTGCCTCCTCTCCATAATCGATGCAGGTGGCAGCAGAAAGTTCAACGAAGCTTACAACAGAATTGTCAAACTGTTGGATTAAAACCTTGAATTATCAACAACCTCATTCAATAATGAATTAATACTCATATTTATAAAAGGATTATCAAATATGAAAAAAGTATGTTTCATCACACTCATGGTATTGTTCATATCATGTGTCCTATTCGTTTCATGTAATCCGAACGTCACACCTGTTGCTCCGGTAGATCCTGAAGGAACAATCAACCGGTCTCTGGAAAAACTTGAAGCAGGTGGAAAGTTTGAACTTGAAAATGTCGGAGAAGATACAGAAATTAACCTCTCAGGTTTTACTCTTGAAGACGGTGTTTATATTGAATTGGTAAACAGTAAGGGAAAAGCAATCAAATCTACCAAAGGTGTAAATGAAGAATTTATCTTTGTCAGAGAAGATGGTTCATTGGTACCTATTCCTGATGAAAACGGCAATATCAAGATGAAAGGTAAAGATCTTGGTGTTGGCAACGGAACAAAGGTTATAGTCAACAAGCTTTTACATCTTAATGATGATTTTGTTATTTCACAGAATGAATATGAAGATGAGATAAAAGCCGGAAAGAGACACATGGCTGAAGAGTACTATTACTTCAATCTCCGTGATAGCGATCTGAAATCAAGTGAAGTTGTAATTCTTACATCAGGTCATGGTGCCCATAATGTAAGACTGCTTCAGAGGGGAATGTTGAATTGGGACATTAAAGGTGTTCTGAATATGTCTTCTTACAAACAATCCGGTTTTGCAATCAACATGTATTTGCATTTTGCTGACGACTTCCCTACTCAGCAAATGGCTGTCTATGTTTTGAATCCTATAGATGTTAAAGACCTTTCTGAATCAAATGCTCATGTTCTGGACACAAAGATTAACGTAATTGAAGTCAGAAAACAGAATTCCGGCAAGAAGGTTGTTATACAATTTGATAATTCAGTAAGCAGTGATTTAATTAAGGACATTGCATTTAACGAACTTGCCCTCAATACAAATCCTCGTTATTTTGACGGTAAAAACAGAGATGTTTGTATAATTCCTGAAATTGATCTTGATAATAAAACAATCACATATCACCTCGGTTCATTTAATGAAGAATTCATTTTCACTCTTGACTGGAATGAAACTGATTATGTTCCGGGATCAGCCAAAGTTTATGTTGCAAATGATAGTGATTGGAATGATTCAAAATTCACTGATATTTCAAATATCACTACTGAAATTAATATTGCAGCACAGCCGGGCAAAATAATGACATGGGCATTTAAATCCGACAAGCTTTATAACATTCATGTGGATAACAATCTTAACCCTGAAGTCAGCAGAGAGCAGAATGAAGAAAAGACACGTATGTATTTTACAGACAATGTAAAAGGTGGAGGTAATGGTTGTCTAAGAGAATTCCTATTTACTACTGACAGTTATGGTGATATTGATGAAGGAACCCTTTTCTCAGGATATATCTTTATTGATTGTACTGAAAAAACTACCAGTGAGAATATTATTACACTGATAGATGCAGAGGATTTGACAATTGATTGCGATCATGTTGTCTGGGATCCGGCTTCAAAGGCTTATAAGTGTACAGATCCTAATTGTTCAAAGCTTTATTCCACTACTTTTATCGATGCTTGTAAAACCAACATTTTCAAAGGTGATTATTATGATGAAGATTGCAATAGTTTTGGTGTATTCAAAGACATTCATCGCGATACTGAAGGCTTTAAGGTAGAAAGCATTAGAAAACTTCCTCAACATGGTACCGGAGTTGGAGCTGTTGATGGCCGCAGATATGAAGGAATTATCCTAACGGACGGTTCTGAAAGTTGGATTGATTTTACATTTCAGGAAATAATAAAGGAATCCAATGGCGTAAAGAAAATTGTTTGTGATGTTACTTCATATGTTAATACTGATAATCCTGTACGTGTTACCTATACGATGTGTAATCACAATTGGCAGATTTCCGGTACAATAGATGCGAATAATCATTGTGAAATAACTTGCACTCACTGTAATTCAACAAGAGTAGCAACAGTACTTACACTCACAACTAAAGAAGAAGATGGTTATAAAGTCTATGTAAATGATGCTCCCATCGCATTGTTTATTCCAGAGCTTGGTGAATATGGATTTGAAGATTTTGATAAAACCGGAACTTCATACATTGATGCTTTACCGAAAGAATTATTAGGAGAAGACCATCAAGTACAAGCGTATGTATATTCTAAAAAATTTAGATACAGCATAAAGATTGAAGGAACTGATTATTCATCTACACCAAATAAACGTTCAGAGTACACTTTATCATTTGATACTAACCAGTGATCCTGTGATTGAACAACTTCTTCTCCGTATGTAGAATTGCATACGGAGATTTTTTTTGTGAATACGGTTCTGCATTCAGGGATTACAAAGGTACTCATGGTAGACAGTTTCAGGGAGCTTTCCTATGAACTGGGAAACATCGGTAAGAATACCGTGTGGGTCTTTGATTCCAAGTCAGCCCTGATGGTCAGACCGCTTCCTGAGCCCAACGTAATTCTTGAAAGCGGACCTTCTTCAAAGAAGTTTGCATCCGTACAGAGAATCCTCGAATGTGCAAATGACAACAAGTTCACAGAAGATGCCACCTTCCTTGCAATAGGCGGCGGAGTTGTGTCCGATGTTACAGGTTTTGCATCAGCACTGTGGATGTACGGATCACAGCTTGTTCTGGTTCCCACTACCCTTGTTGCAATGGCAGATGCCTGTGTTGGCGGTGTTACAACAATTGACTTCAAGAGCACAAGAAACCGCGTTGGAATCATCCATCCTGCAGAGACAGTAATCATCTGCACCGATACTCTGAAGTCACTCAGCAAGACAGATTTCATGAACGGACTGTCTGTTATCATCAAACATTCATTCCTCTCTGATGATGAGAACCTTGGAAAGACACTTATTCTTGAAAAGCAGAAGGTTCTTGCCCAGGATGAAAAGGTTCTTCAGAACATCATCAGTCTTTCATTAAGAGTTAAGGCAAATTACACAGAACCTGTTAAGAGACCTCTTCTTGAGCTTGGTGAGGCCCTGGCCTGTGATCTTCAGCTGCTCTATCCTTCACGTTTCTCATACGGAAAGGCATTGGCCTGGGGTATGTGCAGAAGTGCAGAGATTGCAATTGAACTTGGTAAGTGTACCCAGCAGTACGGACAGTCGATTATAAGAATGTACCAGTCCTACGGATTTGATACCCAGTTCAAGGTTCCAAGAACCCAGTGGCAGGAAATGAGGTCTGTCATCAACCGTGACAGAAGTTACTCGGACAGAAACTACAGATTTGTTCTTCCCATCAACCAGGGAAAGACAGAGATTGCAGAAATAGACGAAGACAGTATCAGAAAGGCTGTGATTGAGAATGTTGTATTTTGATTGGACCTCAACCAGCCCGGTTTCGAAAGAAGCTCTTGCCGAGTACTGCAGAATATCAGAAGAATATCCCGGAAACCCCTCTTCCACCCATGCTCTGGGTATAAAAGCAAAAGAGAAGCTTGAGGAATGCAGAAAACGCTTTGCATCAATTATCAAGGTATCTCCTTCAGAACTGTACTTTACATCCGGTGGAACTGAGGCCGATTCAATAGTTGTCCAGAGTCTTCTAAACAACCCTTCACCTGGAGAGGTTCTATTTACTGCAGTTGAACATGCTGCAGTTCTTGAGAACAAGGCTGTATTGGAGAACCACGGCTGGAAGGTAACACTTCTCAACTGTCCCGGCGGCTATCTGGATCTTGAAGCTTTGAAGAAGGCCCTAAATCCCTTAGTAAGAATGGTATGCATCATGAAGGTGAATAACGTTACCGGAACCATCATGGATACAGCAAACGCTGTAAGGATTATCAGGGAGTATTCTGAGACTACAGGTAAGTACATCCACATCCACTGTGATGCTGTCCAGGCCCTTGGAAAGATTGAATTCCATCCATCAGAGGAAGGTTTTGATTCAGCTGCCTTCTCCGGCCATAAGTTCTCAGGTCCCAGAGGAACCGGAGCCCTGTGGTGCAGAAGAACGGCCGTACAGGCCCTTTCACGCGCTGGTGGACAGGAAGGTGGCTTAAGAGGCGGAACGGAGAATCTGCCGGCAATTGCTGCAATGACAACGGCTTTGGAAAACTGTAATGGTTTGATTGAATCTCATTATTCGTACGTAATGTCTTTGAGAAAGAAGGTTGAGGACTGTGCAGTAGACTGCGGCTTTACCCTTCTCTCTCCGTCTTATGATTCAGGTCTTTCATTCTCACCCTATATTCTGACCATCTCTGTCAGGCCGCTTCCTTCTGAAGTGTTTTTAAGGGTTATGTCGGACAAGGGCTTCTGCCTGTCTGCAGGAAGTGCATGCAGTGCAAATACTCGTGGAAAGGCCGAAAAGGTGCTTCAGGCAATGGGAATCAGATCTGAAGACAGGATGAGTGCCATCAGGATTTCTCTCAGCTATATGAATACCGAAGAGGAAGTTGAGAGTCTGTGCAGGGCACTCAAGGATACATACAAGGAATTTGGTTATGGAAAAAATTGATACATCTGATATGAAACTGTTTCTGATCAGGCTTGGTGAGATCTCACTTAAGGGCCTGAACAGAGGCTTCTTTGAGAAAAAGCTCAAGAACAACATCAAACTGAAGCTTCATCCCTGCAGGAGCATGCTCACAAGGGAGAAAGGCAGGTTCTATCTGTATGTAGACAACAGCTGTCCTGATTCAAAGATTGAGTTCATCCTCAAGACCACATTCGGTGTTGTAGGATTCTCCAAGGCCCTTGTTGTTGATAAGAAGTGGGAGTGCATTGCAGAAGCTGCTGCAACCATTATCGAGAAAGAACCCTTTGCAGACGGCAAAGGTTCATTCAGGGTCCAGTGCAGAAGGTCTGACAAGAACTTTGAGATGAGAAGCCTTCAGATTGAACAGCAGCTTGGTGGCGTTGTTCTGGACAGATATCCTGAGATGAAGGTCAACCTGAAGAACCCTGACAAGACTCTGTATGTCGAAGTAAGAGAAAAGGTATATCTGTATACATCGCCGGTGGCAGGACCCGGCGGACTTCCCGTAAGCAGCGCCGGAAAGGGACTTCTGCTTCTGTCCGGAGGAATTGACTCACCTGTTGCAGGCTGGAGGATGGCAAAGAGAGGCCTTAACATGGACTGCCTGTACTTCCACGCTTACCCCTACACTTCCGACCAGGCCCTTCAGAAGGTAAAAGATCTTGCAACCATCATGGGACCCTGGCTTCAGGGTACAACCCTTCTTGTTGTCAACTTTACCCAGGCTGAGCTGTGGATCAAGGAGCATAGCCGCGAGGAAGAGCATACTCTTATGATGAGAGCCTGTATGATGAAGGTTGCAAATGCTGTTGCCAAAAAGAGAAGCGCCAGGGTAATTGTTACAGGAGAAGCCCTCGGACAGGTTGCATCCCAGACTCTTGAAAGCCTTTGCTTCACCAATTCAATGAGTGAGATTCCTGTTCTCAGACCTCTGATCGGAATGGATAAGAACGAGATCATCAACACTGCAAGAGAGATCGGAACCTACGAGACCAGCATCCTGCCCTACGATGACTGCTGTGTTATCTTCAGCCCCAAGCATCCGCTTGTTAAGCCCGAGGTTGAGGAGCAGACTAAATCATACGAGAAGATGGATATTGAGGGTATTCTTGAAAAGTGTGTTGAAGAGTGCGCCGAGTATCCGGTCAACTATATCTGACCCAGAATTCCCGAGATAAGTTTACTGTCGTAATCCTGTTCAAGAAGGAACACTGAATTGTCTTTTTTGAGCATTATTGTCTTCAGATAGCTTGTGTTTATCTTCTCACCCTTCTCCCTCAGTGCCGTTGTATAGGCCGCTCTGATAAGGGTAAGAAAACTGTCTGCAAACTTCTCTGTCTTCATTGAGAACTCTGCGTTGTATTTCTCTGAATCTGAAAGAATTACTATATAGTCAAAACGCTCTGCAGCTTCACTGCTTATGTCAAAACCAAGGTTGGGAAGAACTGTCGGGGAAGATACATAAACACCTGTTTCAGCACTGAGGATTCTTGTTGCAAGATCGGCATGGCTGTTTTGAGCTTTGTTGACATAGGCCTGTTTATAAAGGTCTTCAACATAGGCATTGGAGAACAGGATTATACCGTTTGCAGGAGCATAGAGCTGAAGGCCGCTTTCAGTATGGCGGTAGAATGTGAACTTCCCTTCCTTCACCTTCTCAAACAGCTTGCTGACAGACAGAGCTGTATTTACAGCAGCCTTTGAGAATGAACCTTCCACCGCACCGCAGAACAGGCCTGAATCGGGGTTGTAAAAACCGCTGACCCTCTTATATTCAAGAGGGCCGAAATCAGCGAAAGCTGAGACTGTGTTTTTATCAGTTGTTGTGAAGACATAAGAGCCTTCCTGCTCTATTGAGTAAACAAACGGATTCTTCTCGCCGAACGGATTAGATGTTCCGCAGGAAACAAGAAGGATGAGTAGTATTACTGCAACAGGCAGGAACTTAAGCTTTTTCAATTCTTATCTCTTCTTCTCCAAGTTTTGAATCAATGTTCAGTGTGATGGCAAGAGTCTCTGAGCAGATCCTGTCTTTGAACATATCAACAGCCTTGAGTGTGTCTTCATCGCCGTTCAGGCAGACGTTGATCCTGTCTGAAACCTCGAATCCGCTCTCCTTTCTCATGGTCTGGATTGAACGGATAAGGTCACGGGCAATTCCTTCATAGAGAAGCTCGGGTGAAATGTCGGTATCGAAGCCGATGGTAAGTTCACCTTCGTTGAGGATCTTCAGGTTCTCCTTCTCCTCTCTCTGGATCATCAGCTCGTCGGGAGTGATATCGATGGTCTGGCCCTCTCCGAATGAGAAGGTCTTCTTAACACCGTCAAGAATCTGTCCGATGGTTTCGCTGCTCATCTCTTGAATCTTGGATGCAACGTCCTTCATGTACTTTCCAAGTTTTGCTCCGAGGACCTTGAAGTTTGCCTTTGCGTGGTAGCTTACAAGTGAGCCTTCGTCGGCCTGAATATCAACTTCCTTGACATTCAGCTCCTCGGCGATGATGTCTTTCATCTCCTCCAGAATCTGGCGGTCAGCTTCAATTCTGTCAACGATGAAGACCTTCTTCAGGGGCTGTCTTGTCTTGAGGTTGCTTGAACTTCTCAGAGCTCTGCCCATTGTGATTGACTGGACAGTAAGGGCCATCATCTTCTCGAGGATGTAGTCTCTCTGCTTCTCATCGTACTCAGGATAGAAGCAAAGATGTACAGACTCAGGATCCTTGTCGGTCTTGAGGTTCTGGTAGATCTCTTCTGTGATGAACGGAACGATGGGACATGCAAGTTTGACAAAGGTCATCAGAACCTTGTACAGAGTGTCATAGGCCATCTTCTTGTCGCTGTCTGATTCTGACTTCCAGAAGCGTCTGCGGCTTCTTCTGATGTACCAGTTGTTCAGGCTGTCCATGAATGTGACAAGGGCAGAACATGCACCCTGGACATCGTAGGTATCAAGACAGTGGTCCATTTCCTTGATCAGGGCCTGCAGGGTTGAGATTATCCACCTGTCCAGGGGATTGGTCAGCTTCCTGTACTCTGTTTCAGAAGGCTTATAGTTATCAAGGTTTGCGTATGTGACAAAGAATGAGTAAGAGTTCCACAGAGGAATGATCAGAGTCTTCAGAACATCCTTTACAAGGTTTTCTGAGAACTTGAGGTCATCAGCATGGACTACAACACTATTCATCAGAGCAAAACGCATTGCATCAGCACCGTAGCGCTCTACAACAGTCATCGGGTCTGTGAAGTTGCCCTTGGACTTGGACATCTTCTCTCCGTCCTCTGCAAGAACAATACCGCTTGTGACGTTGTTCATGTAGGCAGGACTGTCAAACAGGGCTGTTGAAAGAACATGGAGTGAGTAGAACCATCCTCTTGTCTGGTCAAGACCTTCGTTGATGAAGTCTGCCGGGAAAATGTTCTCAAAGCGCTCCTTGTTCTCAAACGGATAGTGAAGCTGTCCGTAGGGCATGCTTCCGCTTTCGAACCAGCAGTCAAGAACATCTGGTACCCTTCTCATTGTGCCCTTTCCGTCGGGGCTGGGCCATGTAAGTTCATCAACAAAGTGCTTGTGAATGTCGTCAACCTTCTTTCCGCACTTCTTCTCAAGTTCCTCGATTGAACCGATAACTTCAATGTAGTCGGAACCGTCGCACTTCCATACGGGAATGGGGTTGCCCCAGTATCTGTTTCTTGAGATAGCCCAGTCTCTGGCGCCCTCAAGCCACTTTCCGAATCTTCCGTTCTTCAGATGGCCGGGAATCCAGTTAATCTTCTGGTTGTTCTCAACAAGCTTGTCTCTGAATGAGGAAACGTTTACATACCAGCAGTCCATTGCCCTGTAGATAAGAGGTGCACCTGTTCTCCAGCAGAAAGGATAGCTGTGCAGGTAGTTCTCACGCTTTACAAGCTTACCCTCTTCCTTCAGTCTCTGGATGATCAGCTTGTCTGCATCCTTGACAAAGATTCCCTTGTAGTCTGCAACCTCGTCTGTGAAGCGGCATTCATCGTCGATAGGACATACAACAGGAATTCCTGTGCCCTTGAGAACGTTGTAGTCGTCCTCACCGAAGCCGGGAGCTGTGTGTACGATTCCACATCCGTCTTCAGTTGTTACGTAGTCACCGAGGACTGTTACAAAGGCGCCCTTGTCATAAAGGTCTGCAAAGTAAGGGAACAGGGGTTCATATCTCATACCTGCAAGGTCCTTACCCTTGCACTTCTCAACTACTGTGTACTGGGTCTCGTCCTTGTAGTAGGAACCTACCCTGCTTTCACCAAGGATGTAATAGTCACCTGACTCGTTGTCCTTGATCTTCACATAGTCAATCTCAGGACCCATTGCAAGTGCAAGGTTGCTGGGAAGTGTCCACGGAGTTGTTGTCCAGGCAAGGAAGTATGTGTTTTCTGTACCCTTTACCTTGAAGCGTACTGTTACAGCAGGATCTGTTACATCCTTGTAACCGCCAAGGTTTACTTCCATGTTTGAAAGCGGACAACCCAGTCCGGGGCTGTAAGGCAGGATGTTGAAACCCTTGTAGATAAGTCCCTTGTCGTAGAGTGATTTGAAGACCCACCAGACTGATTCCATGAAGCCGCGGTCCATTGTTCTGTAACCGTGTCTGAAATCAACCCATCTACCGGTTCTGTTTATATCCTTCTCCCAGTCTGAGGTAAAGCGCATGACAAGAGAACGGCACTCCTCGTTGTACTTTGCAATGCCGTAGGCCTCGATTTCCTTGGCTGTGGAAAGGCCACGTTCCTTGCGCATGATATTCTCTACAGGAAGGCCGTGACAGTCCCAGCCCCAGTTACGTACAACACGCATTCCCTTCATGGTCTTGTAACGGGGAATGATGTCCTTGATTGTACCGGGAACAAGGTGGCCGTAGTGAGGATGGCCTGTAGCAAACGGAGGACCGTCATAAAATGAGAATTCATTGTCTGCAGGTCTCTGCTCTATAGACTTCTTGAAAATATCATTATCTTCCCAAAATTTGAGAATATTCTCTTCCATACTTGGAAAATTCTGCTTGGGATCAACGCTTTTGAACATTTCTGTCTCCTATAATCAATGCGTAAGAAGTATATATAAAAGAAAGGGTCTGCCTCAAGTATGATGATTGCTGTATAATTTGTTCGATGAAAAAAATTCCGATTCCCCAAAGCATAAGGGAACTGTCTGAAATCTTCGCCTCAAACGGCTACTCCCTCTACGTTGTAGGAGGAGCTGTAAGAGACTATCTTCTCAAGACCGAAAACAGTGACTGGGACTTCTGTACAGATGCCCTTCCCGAACAGGTCATGAAGATGTTCAGATTCGTTGTGCCCACGGGAATTGCCCACGGCACAGTAACGGTTCACTTCAAGGGCAGCGAGTACGAGATCACAACCTTCAGAACCGAAGGCTCCTACTCCGACAGAAGGCATCCTGACAGCGTCTCGTTTGTCACTGACCTTGAGGAAGACCTTTCCAGGCGTGACTTTACAGTCAATGCCCTGGCAGCCGACTGCAGGAACGGAATCATCATAGACCTTTTCGATGGCATTTCAGACCTGAAGAAAGGCATTATCAGGGCCATCGGAGATCCTTCCAAGCGCTTTGATGAGGATGCCCTCAGGCTTCTCAGAATGTGCCGCTTCTGCTCAAAGCTCGGCTTTACCGCCGATGCCGCCACCTATGAAAGTGCCAAGGCCCTTGCACCTACAATCGAGGCTGTATCAAAGGAAAGGATCTACGATGAGATATCAAAGATTCTCATGTCCAAGGTGCCCTCTGTAGGTCTTGGGATGATGTACTTAACAGGCCTTCTCAAACACATAATTCCGGAGCTTGACAGGTGTGCTGAAATTGAGCAGGACAAGGTTGGTTCAGACAATGTTCTAAAGCATGTTTTCAACGCAGTTGATGCTGCAGCCTACTACAGCTACAGCCTTACTGTAAGGTGGACAATGCTTCTTCATGACATAGGTAAACCCTCATGTATGAAGAAGATAGGAAACTTTACAAGATTCTTCGGTCACGATGTCAAAGGTGAAGAGATCGCACTTCAGGTCATGAAGGACCTAAAGTTCTCAAATGCCATGCAGAGTGACGTCTGCACCCTTATCCGCAACCACATGATCCGCTACAAGGATGACTGGACAGACGGTGCTGTAAAACGTCTTGTAAACAGGGTCGGAGTCCAGAGAATGAACATGCTTTACGAGGTTCTGTGGTGCGACCAGATTGCCTCTGAAGGCAAACCAAGACTTGAGGAAACAGACAAGCTGAGGCGCCATGTTGAAAGTGTCCTTGACCAGCCGATGACTTTGAAAGACCTGAAGATCAAAGGTGAGGATCTGATGAATCTTGGTATACCTAAGGGTCCGGAACTTGGAAGAATTCTCAACCAGCTATTAGAGATGGTGATCGACTATCCTACCCTCAACGACAGGGAAACTCTTTTGAAACAGGCTCAGTCACTCTTTGATGCCAAGTGATGAACAGGCAAGCTTTGCTGCGTTCTGCTCTGCTTCCTTCTTGCTGTGTCCGCTCTCAGGTCCAAAGTTCTGACTATGTACTGTGACAGTGTACCAGAAGATCTGGTTGTGCTCGGGTCCTTCTGTTCTGACAAGCTGGTAGACAGGAACTGACTTCCATCTCTTCTGTACAAATTCCTGCAGGAGTGACTTGTAATCCCTGTGGCTGTGCTCAATTCTGGGAATCAGATGCTTGAGGATGAAAGGCTTTACAACGTCAAATCCCTGATCAAGGAATATTGCTGCAAAGACTGCTTCCATACAGTCAGCCAGAATGGCTTTTTTCTTTCTGCCGCCTGTCAGTTCTTCTCCTTTTCCAATAAGAAGATACTTGTCAAGTTGAAGCTGGAGTGCAACTTCTGAAAGTGAGTCTTCGGATACTGCGTAACTACGAATCTTTGAGAAGTCTCCCTCATCACCTTCGTAGTTCTCATACAGGTATTCGGACACAACAACAGAGAGGACGCTGTCCCCTAAAAACTCAAGACGTTCGTTGTCGTTGATTGAACCCTGCTTGTACTCATTGGCAAATGAGGAATGAGTAAACGCAGTGTTCAGCAACTCAAGGTTGGTTATGCTGAGGTTGTTGTTACTGCAAAAAAATAAAAGCTCCCTTTCACGGCGTTCCGTGAGAACAGGAGCTTTCACAAAATCAGACATAAATCAGTTGATAAGTGTTGCCAGGTATGCAACGACCTCTTTAACTGTTTCAAATGTCCTGCCCTTATCGTCGGGAATTGTAATATCAAACTCTTCCTCGAAACCGCTGACAAGGTCAAGAATGTCCATGCTGTCTGCCTTAAGGTCGTTTACGAAAGAAGAATCAAGAGTGATCTGATCTTCGTCAACTGAAAGCTTCTCAGCAATAATTGCTCTGACTTTTTCAAAAATTTCGTTCTGTGTCATTATGGATTAGTCCTCCGGATTAACATACTGAACACCCTTGTAGTAACCGCACTTGGGGCATACACGGTGGGGCAGAATCAGTGATCCGCACTGTGTGCATTTTGTAAGAGTGGGTGC
>Ga0310696_10001704_pt1 | contig 31226 bp, 26 predicted proteins | sample AusTroGonzalo_MG_4_FD_203885 | JGI IMG/M metagenome (GOLD analysis project Ga0310696, IMG submission 203885) | Bovine rumen microbial communities from tropical cattle in Woodstock, Queensland, Australia - Gonzalo_02 (v2) (version 2) | ecosystem: Host-associated > Mammals > Digestive system >... | reverse complement strand
TATTCTGTTGCCATTTCTCTTTTTTTCTCTGCCTCTGTAACCCTTTGGTTTACCGCATTTATTTCTTCTTCAAGTTTGTTCCCTAAATGAGGTATTATTCTCATGGAGAAAAAGCCTGACACCAATGATAATCCAACAACGTAAAGACCCAAAGAAAAAGTGTTATTCTTGTCAAAGATGGAGCATATTCCTGAGCAAAGAATGGCAACCCCAAAAGCGCAAACGCTCCCGGATAGAAAGAAGATAATAAAATCTCTCCATCGGCTAATGCAAGGAAAAAAGTTACACTTATAGCGATACAATCCCCCTGCAACGCCTCCCAGTCCGCCAAATATGAGTATACAACAACAAATCGTTAATAGAAAACGGACTTCTGGACTGAATTGCGAGATGCTTGCCATGACAATGATACCTCCTTTTCGATTGAAATTACAAAAGCCACCATTATCATAATATATATCAGGCTAAAGTAAAATGCAAATCGTTTTACTTCCTGGGAGGAGATAATAATGCTAAAACAACACATTAATACTGATTTTATTATAGACTATGAGCGAGGAGTGTCCATCGTCGAATTGTGCCGCCGATACGGCATCTGCAAGAGTACGGCGTACAACTGGATTCGGGAGTACTCGCCGGTCAAGCGGACAAAAGGACGGACGATCACGGCGCACGACTACTATCAACTGGAACGGGAAAATCGGACCTTGTGGACCGAAAACGAAATTTTCCGGCGAAGCGGTTGTGCTCTCTCGTCGCCCCTGTCCGAAAAACTGGCGGCAATCGACCGCTTGAAGTCCGATTTTACGGTTCATATGCTCTGTCAGACCCTTGATGTGCTGAAGTCAACCTATTATCATCATGCCCTGCGCAGTCCCGTCAAGAAGCAACACGAACTGGTCGACGATGAACAGCGCCCTCTAATAAAGCAGATATTTGTCAACAGCCGGGAACGATTCGGGGCGCAGAAAATAAAATTTTGCCTTCAACAGCAAGGAAAAATTGTAAGCCGGATGCATATTTCCCGGCTGATGCAGGAAATGGGGCTGGTCTGCAAGCAACTTCGGCTTCGCTATTTTTCCACGACCAATCGCAAGTACAAGGTCTATCGCAACCGGATTCAACAGAAATTCATGACGGAAGCGCCGAACATGGTTTGGGTGAGCGACATTACCCACGTTTATGTCAAAGACGTTCTTTATTCCATCGGGATTATTGTTGATCTCTACGCCCGGTTCGTGGTTGCGTTCGACATTGCCGACGTCGCGGACGCGGCATTTGTTCAAAAGATGTTCGATGACGCATTCGAAAGGCGCGGGCGCCCGGAGGGGCTGATCTTCCATTCCGACCAAGGGCTGCAATATACGGCGTTTGATTTTCGGAAACACCTTCGGCAACTCAAGGTCAAACAATCGTTCTCCAATCCCGGAACTCCGCTTGACAATGCGGTTGCGGAATCGTTCTTTTCCTGTATGAAACGGGAAGAGCTTTCCCACAACTATTATGATGAGCCTGATGAATTGCGGCGAACGGTAGCCGACTACGTCGACTTTTTCAACAATATGCGTCCGCATCAGAAGAATGGAATGCTGACGCCGAGTGAAGCGGAACGAATTTTTGGAGACTCAAAAAATTAAAGGGCATTTTGGAATTTCCAACCGAAAGTGTCCAAAATACCGTTACAGTATCAAATGGTGGGCGATGAGGGACTCGAACCCACGACATCTACCGTGTAAAGGTAGCGCTCTAACCAACTGAGCTAATCGCCCTTATTGAAGCGGATTTAATATACTGCGGCGTTCGCGCAATATCAACCGCGGACCGGCGCTTTTCCGCACGCGGAGAATCGTCAGTCGAGGCTCTTCGCGGCTTCGGCGATGCGGCGGTTGAACGCCAGCACCGCCTCGGCCTCCTTGCGCTCCGGGGCGTCGGCGAGGAGCTTCACCGCCCGCTCCGCCGCCGCGACGGCGGGCTTCGGGCAGCCGCAGGTCATCAGCATCCGCGAATAGTGCAGCTCGACGATCCCGCGTTCGCGGTCGTCCCGGAAGTTCTTGCTTTCGTGCGCGGCGGTCATCAGCATCGCGTACAGCTCCGGGCGGTTGTCGACGAGCGGGCGCTCCATTTCGACCATGGCGAAGCGCGCCAGCACGAGCGGAGCGTCCGCGAAGGTCTTGCAGAGTTCCCTGTAGAAGTTTTTGAGGCCCGCTTCGTCGCGCATGTCGAAGAGGAGCTTCATCTTGATCTCGTGGAAGGCGACGCTTTTCGGCGCGGTCCGGAGCGCTTCGTCCATCGCCTTCACCGCCAGTTCCGGCTGTTTGAGCGCGCGGGCGAGGATCGTCGCCTTGGTCGACACGAGCTCCACGTTGGCGGGGTGGATCTTAAGTTCTTCGTCGATCAGCGCGACCGCCTCTTCGTAGTGATCCTTGGCGAGCGCCGCGCCGACCTTGCGGGCGAACTTTTCGCGGCGGATGTGCTCCTTGAGGTCGAAGGTGCCGTCCAGCACCTTGCCGAGCACCCCCGGCAGCGCCGCCGGGGCGCCGCGCCAGACGAGGCGCCCTTCCTTGTCCACGATGACCGCGGCGGGCAGCCGCACGTTGGGCGGCAGGAATCCGCTCTTGGCGGCGGACCTGTCGTCGATCAGCATCGGTATCGGGAGCTCGCGCACTCGGAAGAAGCCCGCGACCTTGTCCGGCCGGTCGCAGCCGACGCCGGCGAAGACCACCGGCTTGCCCTGGAACTTGCGCACCGTTTCGGCGAAGCGCGGCATATCTTCGAGCGACGCCTGATTGACCGACCAGAAGTAGAGCACCACGACGTTTTTGCCGCGTTCGTCCGCGAGCTTGACGGGATTGCCCTTGCTCCATGCTCCGGCGAGTTCGGGCGCGGCGTCGCCGGTTTCCGTCATCTTCGGGGGGGCGGGGGAGTTCGTTTCGGCGGCCGCCGCCGTCAGCAGTGCGGCGAGGGCGAACAGGGTGGTGGCAAAGAGCTTTTTCATCGTTTCTCCAATCGTTTCAGTGTTGAATAAACCGCTTCGGAAAGGACGAGCAGCGCCGCCCCGGCGTAGAGCATCCACGCCGCCGCGGACGAAGTCGGCCGGATGGCGCACCCGACCGAGACCAGCACCGCCGCCGCGAGCAGGATCGTCAGCCGGTAGAGCCAGCGGCAGAGCGCGAGCAGCGCGGAGTTCGCCGTCGGCTTTGCCTTCACCGCCGGAGCCGGAGCATCCGCGAGCAGCGCGCGCTCCGAAGCGCGCGAGATGAAGCGCACCTCGGGCTTGAGTTCGTGCCCGAAGCGTTCCTTGACCGCCCGCCGCGCGAGTCTGGCGATCGTCAGGAACTCCGCTTCGGTCGCTTCGCCGGAGGCGTTGACGATGTAGTTGGCGTGCTTGGCGCTTATTTCCACCCCGCCGATCCGGGTGCCGCGCAGACCGCAGCGGTCGATCAGCATCCCCGCCGGTTCCTCCGGCGAGACGTTGCGGAAGGCGCACCCCGCCGAGCGCCCCTCGGGCTCGGTCGCGCGGCGCTTGGCCCGCTCCGCTTCGAGGGCGGCGAGTTCGGTTTCGGCGTCGCCGGGGGCGAGTTTGAAGGTGACCGAGGTCACGACCGCGTCTTCCGGAACGCCCCCCTTGCGGTACTGCCATTCGAGATCGGCGCCGCGGGCGCTCCACGGCTTGCCGTCGTAAGTCACGCCGGAAACCAGCTCGACGAGTTCCCCTGTCGCCGTGCCCCGGCACGAGGCGTTCATCCGCACCGCGCCGCCGACGCTGCCGGGGATCCCGGCGAGGTGCGCGAGCCCGGAAAGTCCCGCCTTGGCGGCGGTCGCGGCGGCTTCGGGGAGCGACGCCCGCGCTCCGCAGACGAGGCGGTCGCCGTCACGCCTTATCCCGCAGAACGCCTTGCGTTCCAGCCTCACGGCCACGCCGTCGTAGGGTTCGTCCATGCCGACGAGGTTGCTGCCGCCGCCGAGGATGAAGAAGGGTATTCCGCGTTTGCGCAGGAATACGAGCAGTCTGCCCAAGGTTTCGGCATTCTCCGGTTCGGCGAGGATCGGGAGTTTTCCGCCGACGCCGAGGGTGGTCAGCTCGCGGTAGGGGCGGTCGAAGGTGAGCTTGAGCCCCGGGAATTCCCGTTCGAGAAGTTCTTTCATATTTTTCCGCCGTATGTTTTTTCGGGTTCGACGGCGACAGTTCCGGTCCCGTCGGAAAGTGAATATACCACGCGCGGGGGATAATTGCCAATGGCAAAGCTGCCGGATTTGCGGATTATTTGCGGCGCAGGGTGATCGACGTTATCTCCGCCGGCACGCCGAGGCGGACGGGGAAGCCCTTCCACAGGCTCGTGCCCCGGCTGACGTAGAGCTTCATGCCGTCGACGTCGTACTCCCCCGAAACGAAGCCGTAATTCAGCAGCGCGAGAAAGCGGTCCAGGCCGACGATCATGCCGCCGTGGGTGTGGCCGGAAAGCTGCAGATCCGCCCCGGCTTCCGCCGCTTCGCGGGTGTTTTTGAGCTGGTGGGCGGCGAGGATCTTGAAACATCCCTCCGGCGCTCCCGCGAGCGCCTTTTTGACGTCCGGCTCCTCCATGCCTCGGAACCTCGCCGCCGGATCGGTCACCCCCGCGATCGCGATCTTGCCGTCCGCCAGCACCCGGTGCTCGTTTTCGAGCATGTCGATGCCGAGCGAGCGCAGGAACGCCATCCACTCGCCGTATCCGGAGTAGTATTCGTGGTTGCCGGGGATGCCGAACACCCCGTATTTGGCGCGCAGGTCCCGTAGCGGCTCGAGCTTGCTGCCGAGGTGCTCCACGTCGCCGTCCACGAAGTCGCCGGCGAGCACGATCAGATCGGGTTCGAGCGCGTTGACGCGGCGCACCACCTCTTTGATCTCGGCGCGCGTGCTTATCTTGTCGACGTGCAGATCGGCGAGGAGCACGACGGTAAGGTTGTCCGCTTCGGGGGGCAGGTCCGGCCGGGCGATCTCCACCCGGCGCAGTTCCGGGGCCGCCTTGGCGCTGCACATCCCCCACGTCGCCAGCAGAAAGGCGGCGGTCGTCAGGACGGTCGTCAAAAACCGGCCGGGGCGCGCCAGAAGTTTCCCCCTCGGCAGTCTCAATACTTTCAGCAGCAGCCACGCCGCCAGCTTGACGAGGTCGGTCGCAAGCAGCAGCGCCGCGAAGAAGAGGAACGCGACGAATATCCACGTCGTCACGATCATGAACCACTCCGGCAGATCGGGCGCGAAGAACTTCGGCCCCGCGAAGCGCCGCAGGATCTGAAACTTGAACGCGATCAGAAACAGCGCCGCCGCCGCGGCCGCCCGGTGCCATTTGAACGGCCGGAACGGCGCGATCACCCGCAGCAGCACATACAGGAACGGTATCCCGGAAAGCAGCCAGAAAAACATGTCGCCGTTCCCTTTCCCTTAATGGTTCAGAAGCGGAAGTCGCGTTCGCCCGCCTTGATCTTGGCGATGCGTTCCGTCGCGATGGAGCGCACCTTTTCGTTGGGGATGCGCTTCAATTCCTCGGCGATGACCTTTTCGCCCTTCCGCTTGGTGTCGGGCGAAGCGTAGTCCTCCAGATACTCCTGCAAGGTCATCAGCGCGTTGGGCTGACAGCAGTTGGCGATCTGCCCCGACTTCACGAGCGACATGAAGCGGTCGCCGGTGCGTCCCTCGCGGTAGCACGCGGTGCAGAAGCTCGGGATGTACCCCAGTTCCAACAGCCAGTTTATCACTTCGTCGAGCGTCCGGGTGTCGCTGACGTCGAACTGCGCCGTTTCGTCGTGGCGCTCGGGCGTGGTGTAGCCGCCGACGCTCGTCCGCGAACCGCCGCTGATCTGCGACACGCCGACCGCGAGCACCCGCTCGCGCGCCTGACGGCTCTCGCGCGTCGAGATGATGATCCCGGTGTAGGGCACCGCGATCCGGAGCACCGCCACCAGCTTTTCGAAGATGTCGTCGCTGATCGCGTTGGCGAACGCGTCGGCGTCGATGTCGTCGGCGGGGCGGATGCGCGGCACGCTTATGGTGTGCGGCCCCACCCCCTTCGCCGCTTCGAGGTGCTCCGCGTGCATCAGCTGCCCCACGAAGTCGTAGCGGTAGGTGCCGAGCCCGTACAGCACGCCGCACCCCACGTCGTCGATGCCGCCGTCCATGGCGCGGTCCATCGCCTCGGTGTGCCAGGCGTAGTCGTGCTTGGGCCCGGTCGGGTGGAGCTCTTCGTAAGCCTTCTTGTTGTAGGTTTCCTGAAAGAGGATGTAGGTGCCGATGCCGGCGTCCTTGAGCTTGCGGTAGTTTTCGACCGTGGTCGCGGCGATGTTCACGTTGACGCGGCGGATCGCCCCGTTGCGGTGCTTGATCGAGTAGATGGTCTTGATGCTTTCGAGGATGTACTCGATGGGGTTCATGGTCGGGTGCTCGCCGGTCTCGAGGGCGAGGCGCTTGTGGCCCATATCCTGCAGGGCGATGACCTCGGCGCGGATCTCTTCCTGAGAGAGCTTCTTGCGCGGGATGGTCTTGTTCTTCAGGTGGTAGGGGCAGTAGGTGCAGCCGTTCACGCAGTAGTTGGACATGTACAGCGGCGCGAACATCACGATCCGATTGCCGTAGAAGGCCTGCTTGATCTTCTTGGCGAGGGCGAGGGTGCGGGCGTTTTCCTCCGGCAGGTCGCAGTCGAGCAGGACCAGCGCTTCGCGGTGGGTTAGCCCCTTGCACTTTTCCGCCTTGTCGAGAATGGCGTCGACGAGTTCGCGGTCGTGCTTGTGCTCTTGTGCGTATTCCAGTGTGGCGAGGATCTCGCCGTCGTCGATGAACTCCTCCGCGCGGGGGGACTTGACGTCGTACATCTTGGGGAATCTCCTATGTCAATTTTTGGAATATACGGCTTTGACGCTCACGCCGGGGAGCATCCCCAGCTTGCCCGAGAGAGCGCTCGTCACGTCCTGCGGGGCGTCGAGCACCACGCTGATGATCGCGAGGCCGCGCTGGCGGTAGGGTATGCCCATGCGTCCGACGACGTACTGGCGGTTTTCGTGGAGCAGCTGGTTGATCGTTTCGGCGGACTTGACGTCTTCGACGATGATGCCGAGCAGCGTTATTCTGGTTTTTTCTTCCATGACGCGGCGTTCCTCGGGTTGCCGGGGGAAGAAAAAGCGCCTCCGGGAGGCGGACTCCGGGGGCGCGGTATGACGACGACGTGCCGTGCCGGTCGGCCTTCACCTCCGGGCGGAGAAATTCTCCCCCTCGCGTTCAGTACTGACGTTATAATATACCTTCCGAACTGCGTTTTTTCAACCGTTCGGCGTCGTGCCGGAGTTCGCATTTTACGCATCGCATGCTATATTAGGACCGGAAATACGGGGGCTTTCATGATATATCCGACGACCAGGACCTCTTTGCTGAACCGGCTCGACGGCGACGAAAGCGCGTGGACGGAGTTCTTCACGCGCTACCGCGAAGTCGTCGCCGATCTCGGCCGCTTCCGGGGACTTTCCGCCGACGAGTGCGAGGAGCTTGTTCAGAATGTGATGATCCGCTTTTCCCGCAAGATCGAAGCGGGGTTCAGATACGATCCGGCGCAGGCGAAGTTCCGGACTTTTTTCAGCCGTCTGGTCAAGGGCTGCATCTACGATCTGCTCCGCCGCCGGGAAAAGCCCAACGCCGTGCTGCGGGACGTCCCCGACGTTTCCGGCGGCGACCGCCCCGACGAACTTCTGGACATGGCGATCAAGGAAAAATGGCGCGCCATACTCCGCGAGGAGGCGATGCTGGAACTCGCCGCGCGGGTGGACGAGAGAACCTTTCAGGCCTTCGAGCTCTACGCGGTCGGGAAGCAGTCGGCGGAGGAGACCGCGAAACTTCTGGACATGTCGGCGAACGGCGTTTACGTCGCCAAGACCAGGTGCCTCAAGATCCTGCGCGAAACGATCTCCCGGCTCAAAGCCGAAGATCCGGAGCTCGACCTCGATGTGTGACTCCGTCGGTCCATATCGGATAATTGCGGAGTGCGGCCGCGGCTCCTACGGCACGGTGTTTTTGGCCGAAAGCGCCATATCCGGCGGGCGCGTCGCGCTGAAACTTCTGGACCGCGCGCACGAGGCCCGCGAACTGGAAGGACTGATCCGCTGCCGCGAGTGCCGCCACCCCAATCTGATCCGCCTGCTCCACGTCGACCGCCTGCCGGACGGGCGGCTGTACTACACCATGGACGCCGCCGACGACCGCGGAAACGGTGCGGAGTACCGCCCCGACACGCTGGCGGCGCGGGGAAAGATCCCCGCCGCCGAGCTCGTTCCCATGCTCGAAGGTCTGCTGGACGGTCTGGAAGCCCTGCACGGCCGCAAGCTCATCCACCGCGACATCAAGCCGGAAAACATCCTCTTCGTGAACAAAGTCCCGGTGCTGGGCGACATCGGTCTCGCCGCCCCCTCGGAGAATGCGAGCATGGTCGGCACCCCGTCGTTTCTGCCGCCAGAGGTGCTGGCGGGCAGGCGCGCCCCGGATGCGGCGAGCGACCTCTACGCCCTCGGGCGCGTCGCCTACTTCGCATTGACGGGGCTGCCGCCGCGCGAATATCCCCGGCTCCCGAAAGGTCTGCCGCCGGAGGCGGCCGCGGTGCTGGCGTTCTGCCGTGCGGCGAACTCCGGAAACGCGACGGTCGGCGCCTGCCGCGCGGCGCTTCACGCTCCGCCCCGGAAGCGTTTCCGGATTCGTGCGGCGGTAGCGGCGCTCTGTCTTTGCGCGCTCACGGCAGTCGCGGCCTTCGCGCTGTTGCGCGCCCGCGGGAAACGCGAGTTTCCGCCGCCGCCGATGCCGCATCCGCGGAGCGACGCCGAACTCGATGCCGTCCTGAAAGAGACCGACGCGGAGCTGGCGCGGAAAATGCGTCAGCTCGACGCCGATGTCGCCGCCACCCGGGAGAAGATGCGCCGCGATTTCCGGGTGCTCACGGAAGCGGAGTACCGCGCGGCGGTCGCCGAACTCGAAAAACGCTATCCGGTGCCGCCCGAACTGTCGAAGCGGGCCGGTGCGCATTTCGAGGCGGTGCGGAAGGAACTTTTCCGGAAGAGCACCGCCGTTTCGCCGTTCACCGACGAGGGCGCGGCGGAGCACGCCCGGATGTCCGACGAACTGAAGCGGCGCGAGGAACAGGATGCGCTGTACCGGCTCGGCTGGCAGGAGGATTCGCTCAAGTTCCTGATCCGGACATCCGGCGCGACGCGGCGCGGGATCGATCTCGCCAACATCGAAAAGCTTTTCCGCGAGCGCCGGGAGACCGCGGCGCAACTCTCCCGCTGACCTTTCGAAATCTTGGAAGTGAGCGTTGAAGGCCGCGAAAAAGTTGCCGGCCGACATTCTGATCCGCTTATGCGATCCGCGGTGATGCCCTGCTGTTTCGTAAAATTCTCCGGAGTAAAAACATGAAATATGACAGGATCAAAATATGAAATATGACAGGATGAAAATTTGAAATATAACAGAATCAAACTTGAAAATATCTCTGGATATGCTATGTTATACGTTGCATGACAAGCGAAACGGAGGTACCATGAAACGACCGGATTACAAGCCCCGTCTGATTGACGGGAAAGTCGAAAAATTTCTGGCCGCCATGGGGGCGGTCGTAATCGAGGGGCCCAAGTGGTGCGGGAAGACCTGGACATCTTCGCAGCACAGCCGCAGCGAGTTTCTGACGGGAAGTCCCGACGGCAATTTTCAGAACAAGCGTCTGGCGGAACTTTCGCCGGAAACGGTGCTGCTCGGGGAGACTCCGCGGATGCTGGACGAGTGGCAGGAAGTACCCGCTCTGTGGGATGCGGTCCGCGCCGAAGTGGACAGACGCAACGCCAAGGGACAGTTCATCCTCACCGGTTCGGCCACTCCGAACCGCAAAGGCATCCTTCACAGCGGCGCGGGCAGGATCGGCAGGATCCGCATGCGGCCGATGACGCTGTATGAATCGGGGGCTTCTTCCGGCGAAATCTCGTTGTCTTCGGTGTGCAGCGGCGACTTTTCCCCGTGCATGAACGGCGGCATCGCGCTGACGGAATTGGCGGAACTGATCGTTCGCGGCGGTTGGCCCGGAAACCTGAACACTCCGGCATCGGCGGTCGGCATCATCGCGCGCGAATACATGAAAGCTCTGCTGGAAAGCGATGTTTACCGTCTGGATGAAAAGAGACGCGATGTACACAAGATGCATCTGCTGCTGCGTTCGCTGGCGCGCAACGAAAGCACCACGGCATCCAATGCGGTGCTGAAAAAAGACATCGAGGGCGTCGACGGAGAGAATATCGACGGCGAAACCCTCTCTTCGTATCTGGACGTGTTGAGGCGGCTGTTCATACTGGACAACCAGCTGCCGTTCGCTCCGGAAACCCGCTCGTCCATACGGATAAAACAGGCGGAAAAGCGCCACCTGGCGGATCCGTCTCTCGCCTGCGCGCTGCTCAAACTGACGCCGCAGGGACTGGTGAACGATCTGAAGACCTTCGGTTTCCTTTTCGAAGCGCTGTGCATCCGCGATTTGCGAGTCTACGCCGAAACTTTCGGGGCGGAACTATACCATTATCAGGATTATCGGAGCAACGAGTTCGATGCGGTGATCGAATTGCCGGACAAACGCTGGTGCGGCATCGAGATCAAACTGGGGGCCAACCAGATCGACGCGGCGGCGGAAAATCTGCTGCGCGTCAATGCCGCCATACGCGATGCGGGGGGAGTTCCCGCGTCGTCCCTGATCGTGGTATGCGGACTTTGCAACTCCGCATACCGGCGCGCGGACGGAGTGTGCGTCGTGCCGGTCGCCATGCTCGGACCGTGATCTTTACCGCAAGCGCGGATAAATTTTCGAAAAAAAACGCGCTTGGTGTAAGAAATCGGCGTCGAGACCGGATATATTATCAAACACGCCAATGTTTTCTGAAATTGCCATGCGGCGGAGAAGATCCGGATTTGACAGAATGGATTTCCGAGGCTACATTATTGCGGAAACTCTTTCGGAGGGATTTCCACATCGGAGAAAAAATCATTCTGACAATCGGATAACGCGAATCGTTTGAGTCGGGTTTCGTACCGGAAAGACGCCAACTACCACTGCGAAACGACCTCGGGCTCAGATGGAGTTCGCCGTGCATCAGGGTTTTGTGCATGGCGCTTCTCTGTTGACATGGTTGTTTCGGGACATTGGCGTGTCCTCTGGTACGAATGCGGCGGAGGAGCGCCTTTTTATAGTTCGATCTTCCGTCTGCGGAAGACCGCCGGGATACGGCAAAGGCGTGTGGGGAAACCGTCTGAAAATTCGAAAATAAAAAATGATGTTCAACCCGCGGATCGCCATTGCATCAAGGAAAGTTCCGGATGCAAAAACGGCGCCGCCAAAAAAAAGGAAACCAAAAAAATGCAAACCGAACAAGTCGAAAACACCATCAAAAACCAATCGCAGAACTTTCTGCAAAGCTTCATCGGATCTCTGAAAAAGAGCTTTACCTTCAAGGGGCGTGCCACTCGCAAGGAGTTTTGGACATTCATCGTAATCTCCTACATCATCTTGATACTCGCCGTTATCCCCGCCGTCATAATCCCGTTCGTTTTCTTGCCGATTTTCTGGCTCATTTACCTGTGGCTCTTCATCGCCTCCATCTCGCTTATGGTCCGCAGACTGCACGACATCGGGCTCAGCGGATTCTGGATCTGGTATCTCAATCCGTTCGGGATGCCGGTCATTTTCGTGGTCTATCTGCTTGAGCTGGACAGCACCTGCGATAAAGTCATCAACAGGATCAAGGGCATCGGTTCCCCGTGGCTCGGCTGGATTTTGACCTTCCTTCTGTGGCCCGCCGGTTCGTGCGCCGCGCTGTGGCTCCTTTCTCTCTACAAGGGGCAGGAGCGCGACAATGAATTCGGACCCAATCCCTACATCGGGTAATCCGTTTTTCAGGCAGTCGAGATAAACAGGACTGCCGCAGGATCGCCGAGATCCGCATTTTCGACATCGGGAGCGCACGCTCCCGATTTTTTTTGCACGGTCTCCGTACTGCTTCGGCGAACGCCGGCATGCGCCGCATCGACGGCGGCGCAGTCGGATTTTTCTTTCGGTGCGGAACGGTCCTTTTATTTTTGCCCGGCAAATCCACCCCGCTTGAAACCGTCGCCACGCCGCGTTATATTAACCGAAATAAAGTTTTTTCGGCCGCCCCGCGGGGCGAAGGAGCGCGATCATGAAACTCAACGATGCGATGTCGGTGCCGGAGAGCATCGGCGAATTCGCCTTCGAAAACTTCGATTCTTTCGACAGCTACGTTCACGCGGCGCGTCCGGCGCTGCTGAAACTCCTCGGGCTGGCCGACATGGCGGCGCGCAAGTCGCCCAACCGCTTCACCCCCGAAAGTCTGTGGACGCGCGACTTCGGCTGGGCGACGATAGAAAAGCTCCGCTTCGAGTACGAACCGGGCGAGTTCGGCTGCGGCTACTTCTGCATCCCCGCCGGGGCGGAACCGCCGTACCGGCTCTTCATCTGCCTGCAGGGGCACTCGACCGGCATGCACACCTCGATCGACGTCCGCTGGGAGGACGAACAGACTCCGCTCGGCACGACCGGCGACCGCGACTTCGCCGTCCAGTGCGCCAAACGCGGCTTCGCGGCGCTGTGTCTCGAACAGCGCTACTTCGGCGAGCGGTCGATGAACACCGAGGATCACAAGCCGGGGTGTCAGCTGCCGGCTTTGCAGAACCTGCTCGTCGGCCGCACCGCGATCGGCGACCGCGTCTTCGACCTCGACTGCGCGATCGACTACCTGAAGCGCCGCGACGACCTCGATCCCGAATTTCTCGGCGTCACCGGCAACTCCGGCGGCGGCACGACGACGATCTTCGCCGGGGCGGCGCTGACGCGGCCGACGCACCTGATGCCGTCGTGCGCGTTTTCGAGCTTCCGGGGGAGCATCGGCGCGATGAAGCACTGCGCCTGCAACTACATCCCCAATCTGCTGCACTTCGGCGAAGCGGCGGACGTGCTGGGGCTCGCGGCCCCGCGCGAACTCGTGGTGATAAGCGGCGCGGAGGACAAGATCTTCCCGCTCGGCGAGGCGAAGCGGCAGTTCGAGCGCCTCGAACGGATCTACGCCGCCGCCGGAGCCCCCGAAAAGCTCCGGCACGTCGTGGGCCCCGAGGGGCACCGCTACTACGCCGAGGCGGGTTTCGCCGCCCTCGCCGAACTCATGGAGGAGTGACGGTGCGCTGGAGAGCTCCGGGCAGGGGCGCCGCAAGGATACTGCTGGCGGGGGACATGTGCCCCAACTGCGCCAACATCGACGCGATCCTCGAAGTCGGCCCCGACGAGGTTTTCCGGGCGGTGAAACCGTTTTTCGCCGCCGCCGACCTTTCGATAGTGCAGTGGGAAACTCCGCTCGCGGAGGAACGCGGGTGCTCCCCCATCGCCAAGAGCGGGCCGAACCTCGTCTGCGATCCGCGCGGCGTGCGGCTCGCGTCGGCGCTCGGCGCGGATGTCGCGCTTCTGGCGAACAACCACGTCGGCGATCAGGGCGGCGAAGCCGTGCTTGCCACGATCCGCACCCTCGAAGCGGCGGGGATCCGCACCGTCGGCGCGGGCGGGGACCTCGCCGCGGCGTGCCGCCCGCTCCGCGTCGACCTCGGCAGCCTGAAACTTTCGATCGTCAACGCCGCCGAGCACGAATTCGGCACCGCTTCGCGCACTTCCCCCGGATCGGCGCCGCTCGACGTCCCCTTCATAGTGGAAACGATCCGCGCGGAACGCGCCGCCGGGCGCCGGGTGCTCGTCGCGCTCCACGGCGGCCACGAGTACGATCCTTTCCCGTCGCCGCGGATGGCGAAGCTCTTCCGCATGTTCGCCGACGGCGGAGCCGACGCGGTCTTCAACTGCCACACCCACTGCCCCGAGGGGGTGGAGGTGCACGGCGGCGTGCCGGTGATCTATTCGCCGGGCAACTTCTACTTCCCGCTCCGCGGCGAAAAGACTCCGCTGCCGACGTGGTTCATCGGCTATCTCGCGATCCTCGGCATCGACGAAAACGGGGCTTTCGAGCTGGAAACGATCCCGTACCGCTTCGGTCTCGAACGCGTCGCCCCGCTTGAGGGACGCGACCGCGAAAGTTTCGACCGGTATCTCGAAACGTTGTCGCGCCCGCTTGCGGACATGGCGGAGCTGGAACGGCTCTTCGACTTGTGGAGCGTCCGGCACGGCTTCAACTACGTCCGGGGCGCGATGAAGAAAAGCGCCGGGGCCGGACTGGATTTCTCGGATCCGGAGACGGTCGGGAAATTCCTCGCCTTCCGCAACACCCACACCTGCGAGTCGCACTGCGACATGCTGGGGGCCTTCTTCCGCCTCGCGGAACGGGGACTCGTCCCCGCCGAGCCGACGCTCGCGGAGGAGATCGCCGTGCTCCAGCAGGGCCCGCCGCTTTCCTGAGCGGGGATTTCAGTCGACGAGATCGAGCTGGACGACGTCGCCGGGGCGGGTGGAGCTTCCCGGTGCGAGTTTGCGCCCGGGGTAGATCGCGGTGTGGATGCCGGTGTGGACGTCGTCGCCGACGATCGCGCCGAATTTGCGCCGCCCGGTGTCGACGAGCGTCCCGTCGACGAGCGAGCGGTGATTTTTCCCGTCGTGGCGCAGATTCCCGATGATCGTGCCCGCGCCGAAGTTCACGTGGTCGCCCAGCACCGAGTCGCCGACGTAGCTCAAGTGCCCGACGGCGGTCTTGAAGCCGATCACCGAGTTTTTGACTTCGACCGCCTGACCGATGTGGCAGTTGTCGCCGATGACGGTGTTGCCGCGGATGTAGCAGTTGGGGCCGATCTTGCAGTTCTTGCCGATCACGGCGTTGCCCTCGATGAAGACTCCGGGCAGGATGCGCGAACCTTCGCCGAGGCGGATCACCCCTTCGACGTGCGCGGCGGGCGAGACTTCGCCCGCGATCTCCGGCTTGTCGAGCCTGGCGATCAGCCGCTCGTTGAGCACCAGAATGTCCCACGGGTAGCGGATATGCACGCCGGAAAATTGGAATTCTTTTCCTCCGTTACCGCGCGAGCCGACGGTCTCGTCGCCGTCGCGCACCGTGAACTCCGCGACTCCGGCGAGCTGCGCGGCGAGCTCCGGATCGGGGACGAATTCGAGCTTCCAGCGCGCGCCCTTCGCGACTCGGGCGAAGAGTCCTTGCAGATACTCTTCCAGAGGTTCGTTCATCACCCGGAGCCTGCCGGGATCGGAGTCGAGCGGAAACAGGCTCGGTATTTCGGTGCGGATCAGTTCGATCATGGCGTCGGTCTCCGGTCGGGTTATCTCATTTCAGCTTGCGGAGCGCCGCTTCGCTGATGCTCGCGACGTATTTTTCCACCGTGGCCTCTTCGGGGGCCTCGACGAGGATCCGCATCTTGTTCTCGGTGCCGGAGTAGCGGACGATCGCCCGCGCGCTGCCGAGCGAATCGACCTCGCGGATGAGCTTCTGCACTTCGTCGAGCTCTTCGAGGGGGATCTTTTCCCGGACGGGCAGATTGACCATCTTCTGCGGGAAGGCGGTCATGAAATTCGCGCACTTGCGCAGCGGCGAATCGTTGTCCTTCATGAGTTTCAGCACGTGCAGCGCCGTTATGATGCCGTCGCCGGTCGTCACATGGTCCATGAAGATCACGTGTCCGGACTGTTCGCCGCCCAGGTTGCAGCCGCGTTCGCGCATCGCCTCGATCACCCGGTGGTCGCCGACGTCGGTGACGATCACGCCGATCCCCGCCGACCGCATCGCCTGATGCAGACCGAGGTTGCTCATGGTGGTGACCACCACGGCTCCGCCCGCCAGACGGCGGCGTTTCTTGTAGTCCAGCGCGACCATGCCGATGATCCGGTCGCCGTCGACGATCACGCCTTCGGCGTCGCAGAATATCACCCGGTCGGCGTCGCCGTCGAGGGCGATCCCGGCGTCGGCGCCGTGTTCGCGCACGAGCTTCGAGAGGTATTCGGGGTGGAGCGCGCCGCAGTTGAGGTTGATGTTCTGTCCGTCGGGCTGCGTCGAGACCGCGATCACCTCGGCGCCGAGTTCGCGGAAGATCCACGGCGCCATCGAGTAGGCGGCGCCGTTGGCGCAGTCGAGCACCACCTTCAATCCCGCCAGACTGCGGTTCTTGATCGTGCTCTTGGCGAATTCAACGTAGCGGCCGCGGGCGTCGTCGATGCGCTTGGCCTTGCCGATCCGGGCGTTGTCGATGTGCGAACTCGAAAGCGTCTCGTCGGCGATGGATTTTTCGATCGCGGCGGTCTCCGCGTCCGAGAGCTTGAAGCCCGAACGGTCGAAGATCTTGATCCCGTTGTCCTCGGCGGGGTTGTGGCTCGCCGTGATCATGATGCCGCAGTCGGCGCACAGCGACCGCGTCAGGTGCGCCACCGCCGGAGTCGGCATCGGGCCGACTTCCAGCACGTCCATGCCCATGCTGAGCAGACCGGCCGAGATCGCGTTTTCCAGCATGTAACCCGAGAGCCGCGTATCCTTGCCGAGCACGGCGCGGCGGCTGCCGTGGCCGCTCGCCTCGCATTCCTTGGCCACCGCCTTGCCGACCAGCAGCGCCAGCTCCGGGGTGATGGGGTAGGTGTTGGCCTTGCCGCGGATCCCGTCCGTTCCGAATAATTTCATGATGAGTCGTCCCCAGAATTGATTCGAGTATTTCGCAACGCCATAAAATAACCTTTGGGGGGGAGTAAATCAAGATGATTTATGGATTATTATGCGGATTTTATGGATTTTTCGGCGGGTGATTTTCGCCGTCGGCGGCGGCGTCCGAAGAGTTTGAAAAAAATTTTACAATCGGGGGTTGAAATGTTGCATGCATGCAATTATATTGAAAACGCGGGTACAGGGGGAGGAGCCGGCGAGGCGCCTCCTATGGATGCGCTTCCGCACGGTGCGGCGGCGCGGATTTTTTTTTGCCCGCGCCGTTGCATGCGTGCAATAAAAGATGAAGGAAAAGGTCGAAGATGAAGAAGAGCAGAAGCTGTCCGCCGGAGTTCCCGGGGGACGAATGGAGCGCCGTTCTGGGTTGGCTCAAACTGGCGCGCGCCGTGCGTTCCGCCGGACCGGCGAAAAAATTTTTCCGGAAAAATCCCGCCGGGCGCCGCGGAGGTGTTGACAATCGCCGCATCGGTGTAAACGTCGAAACCGAAGCAACGCGGGAGACATCATGCGTGACATATACGAATCGATCCGGGGGGCGTTCCCGATGATCGCACTCCATCTCCGCGAGGGCGGCGGCGAGAACGGGCTGTGCCGCAAGCTCGGCGTGAGCCGCGCCGAACTCCGCTTCTGCCGCCGCGCCCATCCCGATCTGGACGAACTGTGGCGGACGAACCGCCGCGAAGTCGTCGAGCGCGTCGAGGCGGCGCTGCTCCGCCGCGCGACCGGCTACGAGGAGGAAAACGGCAAGTCGGTGCCGCCCGACGTCCGCGCCGCCGTATTCTGGCTCAAGAACCGCCGCCCCGACCGGTGGCGCGACGGTACGAAAGCCGGGGAACGGCCGGCGGAGCCGGGCGTGGAGCTCACCGACGAGGAAAGATCACTCTAATCACAGGGAAAGGATGCCATGAACATCATCTTCAACCGGCGGCACGCCGAATACGCCGCCAACGAAATGCGGTGGCGGCGTTCCCGCGACGCCTACCGCGGCGGACGCGAGTACATCGTTTCCGCGCTGATCCGGCACATTTCGGAGATCGACGCCGAGTTTCAGGAGCGTCAGACGCGGGCGTACTGCTTCAACTATCCGCGCGCCGTCGCGCGGCGGATCACCCAGCACGTGCTGGGCGTCGATCCGGTGCGGCGCGGCGCCCCTCCGGAGCTGGTCGAGGACTGGAGCCGCACCGGACTGCGCACCAACGAGGTGATGCGCCAGCTTTCCACCATGCTGAACGTGTACGGACGGGCGTGGCTGCTGGCGGAATCGCCGGAGTTTTCGGGGGCGGTCACCGTCGCCGAGGCGAAGCGGCGCAATCTGCGCCCCTACGTCACCGCGCTGTCGCCGCTCGAAGTCACCGACTGGTCGCTGGGCGCGGACGGGCGGCTCGAATGGGCGATCGTCGCCGACGAGACGGTGGACAAGCACGATCCCTTCAAGGCGGCGCGGCGCTTCCGGCGGCGGCGCCTCTACGAACGGGACCGCTGGCGGCTCTTCGGCGAGGGCGACCGCGGCGTCGTCGAACTGGCCTCGGGGACGAATCCGCTGGGCGAAGTGCCGCTCGTGCCGGTGGTGGAGCCGGACGGCTTCGGCATGGCGGCGGGGCACTGGTTCGAGGACGTGGTGCGGATCAGCGAGGCGATACTGAACAACGAATCCGAGGCGCAGATGAACGTCGTCAAGCAGATGTTCGGGATGCTGGTGGTCTCGGACTCCTTCGCTCGCGGCGTCCAGCGCGCCGCCGCGGAGCCCGGCAAGAACCGCAACCTCGCCGCGACCGTCGCCCGCAGCGCCGCCGTGATCGAGTCGGTGGAGGAAAAGGGCCTGAGCCGCTTCATCAGTCCCTCGGGCGTCGCCGGCGAGACGATCCGGCGGGAAAATCTGCACCTCAAGCAGGAGCTCTACGACGTCGTCGGTCTGGCGGTGCAGGGCACGTCGCGCGAGGCGCAGACCGCCGAGTCCAAGGCGTGGGACTTCCAGAACGTCGGCCAGTTCCTCGCCGCGCGGGCGGATCTTCTGGAACAGGCGGAGCAGGCGGCGTGGCGGATGCTCCACGCCTACGATCCGGCGGTGACGGTCCCCGAGGTGGTCTACAACCGCAAGTTCGCGGTGCACGATCTGGAGAATTCGATCTCCGGACTGCTGAAACTTTCCACCTTGTCGTCCGGCAAATTCTTCCAGCGGGCGGTGCGCCGCGCCGCGCTGGAACTGCTCGACGCCGTGTCGGGGATACCGGAAAACGAAAAGCAGCAGATCCAGCGGGAGATCGACGCCGACGGCGCGCTCCCGGAAAAGGAGGAGTCCCTATGAACATCAAGCCTTTGATCGCCAAACTGCTCGACCGCGGGGAACTCAACGCCCTCGAACGCGCCGAGCTGGAAAATTTCGATCCCGACGCCCTGCGCGCGAAGCTCGACGAGCTGGAACGCTCCCGCCTGAGCCGCGAAGAGGCGCTACAGCAGGATCTCGCCGCCGCGCAGGCGGAACGGGACAAACTGCGCGCCGAGTGCGGCGCGCTGGTCCGCCGGGAACGCATCGGCGCCATCGCCGCCGAATCCGGGTGCACCGAGCCGGAGTATCTGGATTTTCTCGCCGCCCGGCGCGAAGTCGCGCTGGACGATCCCGCGGCGGTGAAGTCGTTCATCGCCGAGGTGGAGCGCGCCAATCCCCACTGCTTCCGCAGCCGTCTGCGTCCCGGCTCCGGCGGGCCGCCGGCCGCGGAGCCGCCCGCGCCGCAGCCGGACACCCCCGACCGCATCGGCGGGATCATCTCGGCGCTGGGCGAAGCCCCCGAGGCGGAGCGCTGAACCGCGGCTCCGCAGTAACTCACGGTCAAGTCAACCCCCCGCGGAACGCGGGGACAACCAAGGAGGATAAGTATGTTGTACAGTTACAGTTTCGCCAACCGCAAGCGCGACCTTTCGGACATCCTGTCGAGCGTCATCAAGGACGAACCGCGCTTCATCAGCAACTTCCGGCGCGTTCCCGACGCCCGTCTCGGCAAGCACGAGTGGCTCGAAGACCAGCTGCAGGGGCGCGGCATCACGGCGACGGCGATCGCTTCCGGCGTGCTGACGGTCTCGGCCTCCGACGCCGCCAAGGTGCGCGTCGGCACGCTGCTCGGCATGAAGAATGATCCCGCGCTCTTCGCCGTCACCGCCGTCGCGACCACCTCCGTCACCGTCACGCTGGCGGCGGCGAACGGATCGAGCCTCACCGTCGCCGCGCTGCCGGAGACGGGCGCGAGCTTCAACATCATCTCGACGCCGATGGGCGAAGGCACCGGCAACGGCGACGGCGAGGAAAACTACACTCACAGTCAGGCGCAGTGGAACGCCACCCAGATCTTCCGCAAGGAGATCGTGCTTTCCGGCACGGCGCTCGCCGTGAATCTCTACGGCGGCGCGGACAACCAGCTGAACCGGCAGACCGCCTTCGCGCTCGCCGATCTGGCGCGCGACCTCAACCGCGTGGCGCTCTTCGGCCGCCGGGTGGAGGGCGACGCCTCGCACAAGGGCGAAGCGGGCGGCTTGTACTACTTCGGCACCGGCGACGGAGCGCTGGAGATCGACGCCGACGGCGCCAAGCTCGACAGCTTCGTCATCAACGACGGCGCGCAGAGCGTCCTCGGCGAGGGCGGCGATCCGCTGCAGATCCTCTGCGGCCCCGGTCAGGCGCGGGTGATCTCCAACGAGTTCCGCGACCGGCTGCAGATCGTCCGCAGCGACGACCGTCGCGGCGCCTACGTGGCGGTGATCGTCAACGACATCAACGGCCGCGGGATGACCGTCATGGCCGATCCCGACATGCCCGACACCGACGCCTGGATCATCGATCCCGCGGGGTTCGGCCTCGCCAACCTCAAGGGCCGCGCCATCGCCGACGAGGACGCCACTCCCAAGGGCTTCGACGGCATCCGCCGCACCGCGCTGGGCGAACTCACCTTCGAGTTCAGGAACGTCAAGCAGCGCTGCTGCCGGATCAAGAACCTGATGTCGAGCGCGAGCGCCATCGCCGCGCTGCGCAGCTACACCCCGACGGTGATCGCCACCACCAAGGCGGATTCCCCGCTCGCGGTGGTCTCGCAGAGCGCCGAGTCCGAAGAGTAACGCCGTCCGGCGTGCAGCTTCCGCCGCCCCGCGCCGGAAAGGGCGCGGGGCGGCGGCGGTCCGATCATGACGTCGGTGCGGAAATTCAAGGGAGCTCATCTTATGGAACTGGAAACGATCGATGGTTTTTTCAACGAACATCTGCTGAAAGTGGAGTATTTCAGCTTCGGACAGCGGGAACGGGCGGCGGCGGTGCGCATGGCGGAGCGCGACATAACCTCCGAACTGGGCCGCGCCCCCGACGCGGACGATTTTCTCGCCGTCGCCGCCGTGGGCGAGCAGACGATCCATCTGCTTCATCACCCCTCCGGCGGCGAACCCGCCCGGATCGCCGCGGAGAAGGTCGACGGCGTGGGCAGCCGCACTTACGGGGAAACCGAACTTCCCGAAATAGCGCCGCGGGCGCGCCGTTATCTGCGGGCCCTTCTGGGGGCGACGGTGCGGACGGTGCGGGGGTGACGCCATGGACGACCTTCACGAGGATTGCTTCGGGCATTGCCGGAACGACGCCGACTGCCGCGAGTGCGACTTTCTGGATTCCTGCCGCTGCATCGGCGACACCGAAGCGCGGATCGAACGGCGCTCCGGCATGGTCTCGGCGGAGGAGCTCGACTGGTCGGAACAGCTCTCCGCTCCCCCGGCGGAGGTGCCGGACAACGACGCCGAAGCGGAACCCGACGAGCACGATCTGACGCGCCTTTCGGAGTTCTGCCGCTTCATCTTTTCGCTGGACGACTACACGCTGGGGATACTCGCGGCGGTCATCGTCCCCGGCGATGCGGCGGCGGGCAGCTGCACCGTTTCGGATCTGGCGCGGCTCCACGACTGCAGCCGGCAGGCGATGCACCGCAAGATGCTCGCCGCCGTGCGCCGTCATCCGGAACTGGCGCGGATCTTCCGGGTGGCGCTGCGCAAGATCGGCCGCGGGCGGACCTTTTTCCGCGGCGGCGAGGCGTGCCGTGCCTGAACCGTTTCGCTACACCCCGGCGCAGAGAAAGGTGCTCGCCGCCGCGGGGGGCGAGGCCGGACATCTCCTGCTGTACGGCGGCAGCCGCTCCGGCAAGAGTTTCGCCCTCTGCTGCGTCCTCGCGGTGCGGGCGCTCAAATCCCCGGGGAGCCGCCATGCGGTGATCCGGCGCTACTTCAACGCCGTCCGCGCGTCGATCGGGCTGGACACGCTGCCCAAGGCGCTCAAACTGCGTTTCCCCGGCGTGGCGTACCGCTACCGCAGAAGCGAAGGGCTCTTCCGCTTCCCGAACGGCTCCGAGATCTGGCTGATCGGTCTGGACGACGAGGCGCGCGCCGAAAAGATCCTCGGTCAGGAGTTTTCGACCATCTACTTCAACGAGTGCAGCGAACTCGACTATCCGAGCGTCCTGACGGCGCTCACCCGCCTCGCCCAGAAGTCGCCGGGCCTGCGCAACCGCGCCTTCTACGACTGCAACCCGCCGGGGAGGGGGCACTGGACCTATCGCCTCTTCGTCGAAAAGATCGATCCTGCGGAGCGCCGTCCGCTGAGTTTTCCGGAAAACTATCTGGCGCTTCGGCTCAACCCCGGCGACAACCGCGAAAACCTGCCGCCGGGATACATCGAGGACACCCTCGCCAATCTGCCCGAAAGCCGGAAACGGCGCTTTCTGCACGGCGAGTGGAGCGACGACCGCGAGGGCGCGTTGTGGACGGCGGAGATGCTGGCCCGCGCCCGCGAGACGCGCGCCCCGGAGGAGCTGGCGCGGATCGTGGTCGGCGTCGATCCGGCGGTGACTTCGCACGGCGGCTCCGACCATACCGGGATCGTCGCCGCCGGCGTCGACCGGGCGGGGGTGATGCACGTTCTGCGCGACGCTTCGTGCCGCAGGCCGCCGCTCGAGTGGGCGGCGGCGGTGGCGAAACTGTACCGCGAACTCGACGCCGATCTGGTGGTCGGCGAAGTCAACAACGGCGGCGACCTGATCGAAAGTCTGCTTCGCCAGCTGGCGCCGGAGATCAATTACCGTCCGGTGCGCGCCGCCCGGGGTAAACTGCTGCGCGCCGAACCGGTCGCGGCGCTCTATGCGCGCGATCTGGTGCGCCACGCGGGGGATTTTCCGGAGTTGGAGGAGGAGATGCTGAACTACACTTCCGCCGATTGCGCCGACTCGCCCGACCGCCTCGACGCGCTGGTCTGGGCGCTGAGCGAACTCGCCCGCCCGGTCGGCGGCTGCATCACGGTCTGACTTCCGTCAGCGGCCGAGCGGCCTCACGACCTCGTCGGAGCCGCAGTAGAGGCTTTCCCTGAGGGCGTCGAGCTCGGCGGCGATCCTTTTGAGTTCCGGGACGACCGATTTGTCGCCCGCGAGGAACTTCTGCAAAAGCGGCGCCTGCGAAGCCGCCAGTTTGTCGTGCCGGTTCCAGTAGCCGATGCCGTCGAGGAAGACCGCGAGTTTCACCATCCGCCACGAACCGAAGTACACGGGGCGCGTGCGTTTCCTGCCGAGCGTCATCGTTTCGACGGCGGCGACCACCCGGTGTCCCCTCAGTCCCTTCTTGAATTCCGCGAACGAGCAGTCCGGGGCGAAGAGGATGTTGTAATTGCGCTTCAATACTTCGATGTTGCTCACGGTGTGCAGGTCGCTTGCGCTCACCACCGGCCAGCGTTTGCCCCGCTCGGCCGCGATCTCGTAGAGCAGTGCGGCGGTTAGCTGGTTGTGGTGTCCGAACTGTCCGTTCGAGATCTCCACCGCGTCGAAGTAGTCGTGGGTGAGGATGTAGCGGGTGAACTCCGGCGGCGCGTTGTAGCGGCCGTTGGGCCGCCAGTGCGGGTGGCAGTAGATCAGCACCGCCCCCTTGCCGCGGGCGCGTTTGGCGATGTAGAGCGCTTCGGCGAGACTGCGGCGTTCCGAATCGTGCATTTCGGGGAGTTCCCGGCGGAGTTCGCGCAGGATCGGCGCCGCTCCGGCGACGAGCTCGGGGGTGCGCCGCCCGATGGACATCACCTCGGGGGCGCCGAGGCAGATCGAATGCAGGATCGCGGAAACGTTGTGCATCTCCTCGCCGCGGTAGGTCACGAGCCCGCAGCCGGAGTTCTTGGCGACCGCCGCGACGATGTCGTTCTGCTCGCTCTTGCGGTGGTCGGTCACGGCGACGAAGTCCAGCCCCGCCGCCCGGGCGTACTGGACGTGGTTCTGCGGATCGGTCTTGCCGTCGGAAAGGTTGCTGTGCTGGTGGAACTCGCCTTTGAACGGGCGCAGGTGGAAGGCGTCCGGGGCGAGCGTGCAGACGGTGACCTGCCGCATTTCCGGAGCTTTTTCGCCCTTCCTGCGCGGCAGGTGGAAAAAGAAGGTGTGTTCGTGTTCGCCGCGGAGCGGCACCTTCACGACGATGGTGCCGTCGCCCTCGCGCCTGAATTTGAGGTTCTCCATGCGCGGCCCCCCTTCGCGGAGCTTCGCGCCGTCGGAAAAGCGGCGGTCGTCGCGGACATAGCCGACCTTCACGCTTTTGAAATTCTTTTTGCCCCAGGCCGATACGGCGCGGAAGCGCAGCGTCGCCATCGAATCGGCGGGATAGATGCGCGGTCCGACCTCGAATCCGCGGGCCTCCGCGACGAGGAAGCACGCCCAGAAGAGCAGTATCCGGATGCCGTTGGAGCCGCGACCTTTCATCGTCCCTGCCGCCGTTTGTACGGGGCGAGCTTTATGCGGGTGGTTTTGAGCTGCTGAGCCGGCAGTTTCCGCACCAGCCAGTCCCCGCTGATCTGTTCTTCGACGGCGGTGACGTTTTCCGTGTCGCGGCTGCCGCGCGAGCGCAGGATCAGCGTCGCGGCGCCGAGCACCAGCAGCAGCACGATCAGCACGGCGCCGGCGATCAGCGCGATGGAGATCTGCTGGAGCTTGCGCCGAGTCTCCTCGTCCTGTTCGCGGCAGATCACGCTCTTGTCGATGTCCTCCGGGATCTCGTAGGCGAGTTCTTCGCGCAGACCGGAGAGCAGTTCGTCGGCGTCTTCGCCGGAAACTCCGTAAAGGGCGCAGAGCTTCTTGACGTAAGCCAGCGCGTAGACCATGTGCGGGAGGTCGGAAAAGGCGTCGTTTTCCAGCGCCTCGATATAGCCGGGTTTTATCATGGTCTCGTCGGCCGCGTCCGATATTTCCATGCCGTTGCGGCGGCGGAGCTCCGCGAGCGTCTGCCCCAGCGATCCGGCGCGCGGAAGCGGCGTCGACCGGCGCTTCGGCGGGGGCGGCGGGGGGATCTCCTCCTCGACCGGCGGCGCGGGATCGGGTTCCGGGGGCGGTTCCGGAGCTTCCTCCGCGGCGACTTCCGTCAGCGGGAGTTCTGCGGTGTCCGGCTCCCGCCTTGTCGGCTGTTCCTCCGCGGGTTCCGGCAGATTGTCAAAAAGGTCGCCATCGCTCATGATTTTCCGTCATCCTGTATGTTATGTCCAAATAAAACTCATATCTCTTCCCGGTCCGCGAAATCCGTGCCGTCGAAGATCAGTATCTCGCGTTTGTTGCCGCTGCCCGACGGCGGACCGACCACATGCCGCGCCTCGAGTTCGTCGACGATCTCCGCCGCGCGGTTGTAGCCGATCTTGAGCCGCCGCTGCAGATAGCTCGTGCTCACCTTGCGGTCGAGGATCACGACCTCGAGCGCCTTGCGCATCTCCTCGCCGTCGGAGGACCGCAGATATTTTTTGATCAGCGGGGCGATGTCGGCGCGGTCCTGATCGTCGGGTTCCTCCAGATCCAGTTCGTCGATCTCGTCGCCGTCCTCGGCGGTCTCGGTCAGCACCGCCGAATTGAAGCTGGGCTTGGCCTGACCGCAGACGAATTCGACGATCTTGCGGATGTCGCTGTCCGGCACGAACGCCCCCTGGACGCGCTCGATGACCATGCTGGATGGCGACATCAGAAGCATGTCGCCCTTGCCGAGCAGTTTCTCGGCCCCGATGGTGTCGATCACCACCCGGCTGTCCACGCCCGATCTCACCTGGAAGCAGAAGCGCGTCGGCAGATTCGCCTTGATGACGCCGGTGATGATGTTGGTCGAAGGCCGCTGGGTGGCGACCACAATGTGGATGCCCGCCGCGCGGCCCTTCTGGGCGATGCGGGTGATGTTGGTCTCGACGTCTTTCTTGGCCTCGGTCATCATCAGGTCGGCGAGCTCGTCGATCACGACGACCAGATACGGCATCTTGGGCGGTATTTCGACGCCGTCGGCGTCGTAGACGGGTTCCGGATCTGGCGGGCGGCGGTTGAATTCGACCAGCTTCTTCACGTGCACCTTGGCCATGAGGCCGTAGCGGCGGTCCATTTCGTTGGCCACCCAGCGGAGCGCCACCGGCACCTTGGCGGAGTCGTTGATCAACGGCGCCAGCAGATGCGGCAGATTGCGGTATTCCTCGAATTCGACGATCTTGGGATCGACCATGATGAGTTTCAGATCTTCGGGCGAAAAGTGGAACAACAGACTCATGATCAGGCTGTTGGTGCAGACGCTCTTGCCGGTGCCGGTCGCGCCGGCGACGAGCAGGTGCGGAGCCTTGGCGAGGTCGACGACGACGGGTTTGCCGGCCACGTCCTTGCCGAGGGCGATCGGGATGTCCGCCTTGCCGTTCTGCCACGCCTCGGATTCCATCACCGAGCGCATGAAGACCGCCTCGCTCTTGGTGTTGGACACCTCCACGCCGACGACGGGACGCCCGGGGATCGGCGCGAGCACGCGGACGCTGGTCGCGGCGAGGTTCATCGCGATGTTGTTTTCGATCTGCTCGACCTTCTTGACGTTGACGCCGGGGGCGAGGGTGATCTCGAAGCGCGTCACGCGCGGGCCGGAGGTGTAGCCGGTGACTTCGCCGGGGATCTCGAAACTTTCCAGCGTCTGCTGGAGGATGTCGCGGGCGCGGAAGATCTCGTCGCGGTCCTCGCCGGCGGAGGCTTCGGCCTGAGTGAGCATCTTGATGCTGGGCAGTTCGTAGCCGCCGAAGAGCGGCACGTGGCCCTTTTCGCCCGACTGCCCCTGTTTCACGTCGAGTTCGGCGCCGCGCTTGGGCATGCGCTCGGGGGTGGTCGTCTCCTCGGGCGGCGGGGGCGGGACCGCCGGAGCGGCCTGCGGAGCCGGTTCGGGGGCGGGTTCGACCTGCGGAGCCGCCGCGGCGGCGGTTTCGCCGCGCTCTTCGGAGCGCGCCAGCAGCCGGTCGATCGCGGAATTTCCGTTGGCGGCCGGAGCTTCCGGCGCCGCTTCCTTTTCCTCCTCCGGCGGGGCGTCGTCGCTTCCGCCGCGGCCGAGCAGTCTGGCCAGCAGGCCGCCGGAACTCGCCGGTGCCGCCTCTTCAACCTCGCCGGACGTTCCGGCGTTCCACTGCCGTTCCGGAGCGCGGCCGCCGAACGAGAAGACCACCGCGGCCCAGTCGGTCAGGAATATCATCAGTCCGCCCGCCGCCAGCAGCGCCCAGGCGCAGATCATGGTGCCGGGGGCTCCGATCAGCACGCGCAGCCATCCGGCGGGGATCGTCTCGGTCAGCGCCGCCCGCGTCTGGGGATCGGGCCGGATGCTCTCCGGAGTGACCTCCGGGGCCGCCATCCACTGCCCGATGACGCCGCCGGAGAGCGCCATCTGCGGCACCTCCTTGCGGCCGATGCCGAGCGAAGATGTGTGATCGGCGCAGAGCTCCGGAGTCAGCCCCAGCAGCATCATCAGCCCCAGCGTCATCGCCACTCCGCCGACGAAGGGCTTCCAGAACTGCAGCGGCCGCAGCGGGATGAAACACCGGATCGTCCGCAGGACCAGCAGCGCCTCGATCAGATACGCCCCCATCCCGAAGTAGACGAACGCCCAGAAGCTGATCCAGGCGCCGATGTAGCCGACGCGGTTTTTCGGCACGTCGGCGGAACCTCCGGAGAGCACCGCCGCGTCCTCCGGATCGTGGCTCAGCAGCGCCACCAGCAGCAGCAGCGTCAGCGCCGCGTAGACGATGTAGCGGATGCGGAACCCGCTTTCGTCTTCCCGTGCCGACGTACGATCCGTGCCTGCCATATCCGCCTTGAACTCCCGTTTGATGAGCGTTTGTAAAATCAAGCGAAAATATATCTCCCGCGGGGCGTAATTGCAAGGCAATTACCGCGACATGTTCCATCTTAACGCGAAAAAATTTTTTCTCCGGAGCCGCCGCCGGGGTTCCGGCGACTTGCTTTTTGCGCGCGGGGGATGTATCTTATCCGCAAATGCGGAGGTTTATCGACATGCATCGGCGGATAACAGCGATCGTCGCGACGGTTCTGGCGCTCTGCGCCGGAGGGGCGGATACCCCCCCGGGGAGCCGGAACTTCGCCGACCGGGTGGTCGAACGTCCCTCCGTGGTCTACCTCAAGGGGTTCCATGCGGCGACGCAGCGGGGGCCGACCTGCAACGTGTACTCGACGTGGATGATCCTGCGCTACTACAAGCACCGCATCACCCCCTCCCAGATCAAGAAGGGCGCCGTCGGCAACGAGTACAAGACCAGCAAGTTCATCGAGGAAAAGCTGCGCGAGGAGGACTTCTGCTTCCTCATCTACCACCCGAAGCAGGGCACGGACTTCGCCGACGTGGTCAAGACCTGCATCGACAACGGGATCCCGATGCAGTGGGGCGTCAACCTCAAGTACGCGCCGGACGCCGACGCAAGCCCGAGCAATCCGCTCCGCGACGCCGGCCACGCCAGAGTGATCTGGGGGTACGAGCGCGACCGGAAGAGCGGCCGGATGACCAAGATAATCTACGGCGATTCGTGGGGCAGGGGCCACCTGCGCAAGAAGGTCGAGGTCGACGAGGCGTGCCACATGACGATGTCGATGAGCCCGATCTTCCCCAAGGACACCGATCCCAAGGTCGTCGCCAAGCTGATGGCGATACCGGGGATGATCAGGAACAAGGAACCCGCCGCCACCGACGGAAAACCCGCGAAGAAGCCCCGCCGCAAAAAGCCGCGGAAGGGACGCTGAACCGCGGTCCCTTCATCGTTGCCCCTGTCCTGGTATTCCGTCGGGGATGAGGTCGAGCGGGTGTGCAGATTGTGTTGAGCTTTTCCCCTTGGAAGCCGTTATTCCACGGCATTACGGCTGTGCGGCGTTTTCCGCTGCGGTCTCGCGCACGGCGTCGGCGGCGGGGGCGGTCTTTTCCGCCGGCGGCTTGATGCTCAGCAGGAGCAGCGCGGCGACGCCGCAGACGAGGGCGGCGACTTTGCGGATCGTGACCTTTTCCTTGAGGAACGCCACGCTCAGGAAGAAGGTGGCGAGGAAGCTCATCTGCTGGATCGGCAGCACGATGCTCGCGTCGCCGATGGCGAGCGACTCGGCCATGAAGTAGATGATCCCCGTGACCAGCACGCCGGAGAGCGCCCCGTAGCCGAGCACCTTGGGCGAGAAGGCCTCGCGGAACCGGAACGCCTTTCTTTCGCGCAGCAGATAGTAGGCGAGACCGCAGACGATCCACGCCACGCCGTTGACGATCTGCACGCCGCTCTTGGCGGCTCCGGCGTAGTCGAAGGCGTATTTGTAGCCGATGCCCATCCCGGCGCGGAGCGCCATCGCGAGCATCAGCATCAGGTAGTCGCTTTTGCGTCCGGCGGGGGCTTTTTCGCCGACCGGCATGAAGGCGAGCACCGCCGCGAGGGCCAGCGCGACGCCGATCCACTGATACCAGAACGGCGACTCGTGGAAGCAGAGCACCGCCAGCGGGATGACCAGCGCGAGGTTGAGGCGGTATACGGTCGAGCAGACTCCGGCGCTGAGGCGCGACATGCTCTCGATGAGGAAGATGTTGCCGACGACCGAGCAGAGGCCGCAGATGGTGCCCCAGAGCAGCGTCGCCTTCCAGTTTTTCCCCCACCAGTCGTCGTTCACGAACATCACGAGCAGCAGACCGGTCAGGATCACGCCGACCGCGAAGATGAAGACGCCGCGCGAACGCTCCCGGCGGGCGAAGAATTTGAAGACCAGGTCGTTGAATGCGGCGAAGCCGAGACAGCAGAAGGCGAATACGACAGCCATTTTCCCTTGGCGGAGACACGCTCCGCCCCGTATTGTTGAATTGCGATAAAATTTATATAATATACTTCAACGTTACCCGCAATTCAATCTCCCGTCCGGAATAAAAAGCGCCTCCGCCGCCCGGCGCAAACGACCGCGTGCCGCACACAGCGGCGACTCTTCACTCACTCCTTGAGGTCGATGTCGTCTTCGGGCGGGGCGTAGGGCACGGCGCTGACCTGAAGCGTCCACGGCTTGATGCCGTACTTGCCGAGGACTTCGGCCTGCCGCCAGTCGTTCCGGCCGTCTTTGGAGGTGCGGGTGTCGGCGCCGGAGAGGATCGCGCGTCCGTCATCGGTGACGAGCCCGTAGAGAAGTCCGCAGGGCGCGCCGGGGACGCAGTTCTGGATCTACGCGACGCGCAAATGGAAGCAGTGACGCTTCTCCGCTTCGGCGCATGAAAAAACCCCGGCCGCTTTCGCAGTCGGGGTTGTTTTGTGCGTATCGTGCGTTACGCGAGCTGCTTGAACTTCAGCACGCCGCTTTCGAGGCTGAAGCCCCAGCCGTCGTAAGCGGTGCCGGTGCCGCTTATCGCGGTATCGTAGGCGAGACCGGTAATCTCCGTACTGCCGACTTCAACGTCGAAGCTCGTGCCGGTGAACGCCTCGGCTACGGTCGCGATGTTCCAGCCCGCCTTCGCCTGCGTCTCGTCCGCGAAGCTCACCTTGATGGCATCGCCCGCGAAATCGGCGTTGTCCCAAGTCAGGAACGACGTGGCCGAGAGCGTGTCGGCGCGGTCGGTGAAGTCGAACTCCCACTTGCCGTTTCTGACGTCATCCGCCGCGGTCGAAAGCGTCATCGCCGTATCGTCGTCGAAGACGATGCCGTTGAAGCCGCCGATGGCTCCGGAGAAGGTCCCGGTGTAGGCGGTGTAACTCAGCACCGCGTCGCTTGCCGTGGTTTCGCCGACGTAGGTGTAGCCGTAGACGCCGCAGCCGAAGTTCGTGTCGCCCGAGAAGGTCACGTTGACTTCGTCGCCGGTGACGCTGTCGCCGTCGGCCTGACCTCTGGCGAAGATGTCGCCCGTGATCGTGCCGCCGGAGACGTTGATGTTCACGTCGTCCACGACCGTCGTTCCGCCGCTCGTCGAGTGGGTGCCGCCGCCGAAGACGTTCGCGATGGTTCCGCCCGAGATGGTGATCTCGACGTCGTCGACGACGCTCACGCCGTTCTTCTGCGCCCAGCCGCCGCCGTAGATGTTGCCGAAGGTGCCGCCCGTGATAGTCAGAGTGACGTCCTCCGCGACCGCGGTGACCTGACTTGCGAAGATGCCGCCGAAGACGCCGCGGCCGCCGGCGGTGTCGCCGCTCGTCCAAGTGCCGCCGGAGATCGTGAGGTCGATGTTGCCGACCGTGTAGACCGCGCTTTCGGAGGCCGCCGAAC
>Ga0310696_10001703_pt1 | contig 31236 bp, 37 predicted proteins | sample AusTroGonzalo_MG_4_FD_203885 | JGI IMG/M metagenome (GOLD analysis project Ga0310696, IMG submission 203885) | Bovine rumen microbial communities from tropical cattle in Woodstock, Queensland, Australia - Gonzalo_02 (v2) (version 2) | ecosystem: Host-associated > Mammals > Digestive system >... | reverse complement strand
CTTTGATTTTGGCCATGGCGACGGGTCTGCCGCCGAGGTTGAGCACGAGCATCTTGCGCCCGGTCTTGAGGGTTAGGGTGTCGGCCTCGCGGATGGCCTTTCGGAGGCGGATGTGGAAGATCCGCGCTTTGATGAATTTGATGAGTTTCTTCATATCGGTCATTATTTAATGGTGTCTATAAGGGGAGAGGGCGCACACGCAGGTGCGCCCGTGCCTACCATATTGTTTCGGAGGTGCGGCGGTGGCCGCAGCGGGGTTCAAAGGTCTTTTTGCGACTGCTTTTTTGAAGCATCCAGATAGCGCCTTCGTCGGCATCGGGACCGTCGTCGTGGGCACTGGCTCCTTTCTCGAAGGCAAGGGTTTGTTCCAACCCTACTTTCATGTCAGGGTCGTCTTCCTTATCCTTGTTGTAATAGACAAAACCACGCTCCCACAGGGGCGAAACCGCTTCAATGCGCTGGTACTTGTCGGGCTTATCGCGCTTGTCGGCGCGGATGGGCAGCTGGTAGCCGCGCAGGTTGCCTTCTGTTGTGAAATCATCAAGGAGAGTGTCCTGAAGGAAGTTTGCTTCAATATAGTAGTCACAGACCACATTTTCAGGTAAGGATTCATGAAGATCATAAAACCAACGCACCATCTCAGCCACGCTACATTGCCGCACAAAAGCACGGATGTGATGCAGCTCGTTGCCGATCTTGCCCCACATCTTGATGGCCTTGTAGTCGTTTTTGGTGCTACTTTTGAACGATGGGTCGCAGTAGGCAATCAGCTGTTCATATTTGCACAGAGGCGGCAGTTTCTTCCAGCGGATCCAGTCGCAGCGGAACACCGCACCCTCTTTGAGGGGGTTGTTCATATACTCCTTCTCAAATGAGAAGTAGCCTTGGAACAGGCGTTTGTCCTCGATGCGCTCCGGCGTCCAAAGCTCGGGCCACGATGGGTTCCCGTTTTTGTCAACGATGTTGACCTTGGAGACCACTACGTTTGAAATGGCGCAGATGTTGGCCAGCACGCTTGTTTTGGAAATGAGGTTGCCCACCATGATGAAGCGGCCGCCTGCCGCGCCGAAACAACCGAAAAGAGCTTCCTTCACCCATCTGGTGAGTTTGTTCACGCGTCTTTCGTTCTCGCAGAGCTCGTCATCGTCCAAGTCATCGATGACGATGTAGTCGGGACGGTGCTCGCGCTCACGCAGGCCACGCGGCGATTGTCCGCGACCGAGGGCGGTGAAGGAGCATCCGTCGGTGGTGACGAACTCGCCGTCCATCCATTTGCCGGCGTTGTACTGCGGTCCGAAGTCGTGGATGTAGCGCTTGTTATACTGCAGTTCCGCCTGAAGGTCGCCCAGCAGCTGCTTGGCATTGTCCTCGCTTTTGCCGACCAGTACCATGGTGTTGATTTCCCGTTTTTTCTGGCATTTGAGCCACAGGGGGATGAACACGTCCATGTGGGTGGATTTGGCGTGGCCGCGTGCCCATTGGAAGACCGCCTTCAGGGTGCGGTTATCGCGGATCTGCTTCGCGGCCTTGATGTGGAACGGTGCGCTGGGGACGGGCTTCCCCGTCTCGGCATCGGTACAGTAGTGAGGGAAATAGTACTGGACAAAAAAGGCATAGTCCTTCCTGGCACGCTCCACACGCTTGAGCTGCGCCGCCTTGGTTTCGGCGGCGTTGACGGTGGACATGTTCTGTATGGTGATGCAGAGCTGTTTCCACCGCGCAAGGGCTTCTTTCTGTCCGGGGACTGTTGCCATGGCTAACGGGGTTCAATGGTGGTGGCGTTGAGCTGCTCGCCGATGAACATGTCCTGGTAGCGGTTCATGGCCTTCACCAGTTCGGGGGTGAGTTCAGGGTCAAGTTCCATGCGATAGACCAGCCATTTGTTGTAGGCCGAGAAGACCTCGATGACGGTGACCACGTTGGTCTGTTTGTCGAGTTTCTCAATGGCGGCGGTGGCCTTCACCATTTCGTCGGCGGTCCATTCGCCGGACTCCAGCTTGTCGTTGATCTGACTGAGCATCTTGGCCACGAGTTCGCGGCGTGTGATGACCTTGGCGGCCCTGAGCTGCTCCCAGGATTCGGCTTTCACCCACTTGTTGACAGTGACTGCCGACACGCCGATTTTCTCGGCGATTTGCTTCTGCGGCTCGCCGTTGAAGTAATACAGGCGGGCCAGCTCTTTTTTCTCTTTCGATTCTTTCTTGTTCATCTCTTCTTTGGTGTTTAATGTCGGTTGCCGCCGGCCCGCAACAAAGCGCCGCCGTCCCCGCGAGGGGCAAAACCGGCGCAAAAATACAGCGTTCAGAAATTCATTATTCCTTTTATACAAATGATGTAACAGCCTGATAACAAAATCGGTATGTTTCCGAAAAATGTGGAAAAACCTATATATTTTTGCCGCCTGATTCACAAAAACCAAACCATATAATTATGAAAAAGTAAGCGAAATGGCAAAAGAGAACGACATCAAGAAGAAGACGTTCGTGCTGTCGGACGAGAGCGTGAACAGCTACGGGTTCCGGGTGCTGACGGACGGCATCGCGTTAGACAACTTCAAGAAGAACCCGGTGATGCTGTGGAACCACACGCGCACCTGGACCGACCGCGACAACGCTATGCTGCCCATCGGGCGGTGGAACAACGTGCGCGTGGAGGACGGGCGGCTGCTGGCGGACGCGGAGTTCGACATGGACGACCCGTTTGCCGCGAAGATCGCCCGCAAAGTGGAGAAAGGCATCCTCAACATGTGCAGCATCGGCATCGTGGTGGTGGAGGACAGCGAGGATCCCGAGTTCCTTGTGAAGGGGCAGACCCGCCGCACGGTGACGAAGTGCAGGCTGCGCGAGGCGAGTGTGGTGGACATCGGGGCGAACGCCAACGCCGTGGTGTTGTATGACACCGACGGCAACATTGTGGAATTGAACGCCGACGGCGGCTGCGCCGTGGCACTTATTAACCAACCTAAATCACAAGAAATGGACTTAAAGAAGATTGCATTGCAACTGGGCCTGAGCGAAACCGCCACCGAGGCGGAAGTGGAGGCCCGCATCGCGGAACTGAACGCCAAGCCCGAAAAGACGGAGCAGCCGGCGGAGGTTCAGCAGCTGAAGGACCGCATCGCGGCCTTGGAGAACGAGAAACAGCAGGTCGAAGACCGCCGCATCACGGAACTGGTTGACCAGGCCGTGTCCGAACAGCGCATCACCGCCGACAAGAAGAACCACTTTGTGGAGCTCGGCAAGAAGGTGGGCAGTGCGGAACTGAAGGCCACCCTGGACTGCATGAACCCGGCGGTGAAGCCCACGGACTTCATCGGCAAGGGCGCATCCGTCCCGGCGGACAAGAAGTTCTCCGAAATGTCCGAAAGCGACCTGAAGGAGCTCCGCGAGAATGACCCGGCGGCCTACGCCACCCTGTACGAAAAAGAGTTCGGATTCATGCCGGACATGGACTAACCTATTATTAACCAAATTTGAAACGACAATGAAAAGGATTTTCATGATTATCGGGCTGCTCGCGGCTGTGCTGTTCAACAGCATCACGGGCAGCGTGTTGGCATCCACGGTGGATGTGTCGCCCTTGGTCGGCGCCGCCGTGATGAACGGTGTGGCCGCCATCGCCGGCAGCCAGATCCCCGCCGGAGCCCTGGGCGAGGGGTTATATACCGAAGTGTGGACGGGCTACTTGGTGAAAGCCATGCGCACCGCCGCCGAAAAACTGGGCTGGTACAGTCAGATCAAGAGTTTCGACCAATATGCCGAAAACGATGTTATCCATCTGGTGCATATCGGAGTTGATCCCACCGTGCTTATCAACAACACCACCTATCCGTTGCAGATCGAAACACTGGAAGATGCCGACAAAGCCGTCTCCCTGGACAAATACCAGACGCGCCCGACGGTCATCACCGACGATGAGCTATACGCGCTGAGCTATGACAAGATTGCCTCCGTGATCGAGCGTCACCGCGAAGCTTTGGACGAAACCAAGTACAAGAAGGCCATCCACGCCATCGCCCCGGGAAGCAACGGCGCAAAAACGCCGGTGATTCTGACCACGGGTGAAACCACAGGCGACGGTACGCGCAAGATGATCACCCGCAAGGACATCATCTCGATGAAGAAGAGATTCGACGACATGCGAGTGCCGCTGAGCGGACGTATCCTCGTGCTGTGCAACGACCACGTGAACGATCTGTTGGAGAGCGACCAGAAGTTTGCCGACCAGTATTATAACTATACCAGCGGCAAGATTTCCAACATGTACGGTTTCGAGGTCTATGAGTACAACGAATGCCCCTATTACGATGCCACCACCCTGCAGAAGGTTGCCTACGGCGGCAGCACTACCGGCAAACAGCACGCCAGTGTGGCGTTCTACGCGCCGCGCATGATGCGGGCCAACGGCACTACCAAGACCTACATGAGCGAGGCCAAGAACGATCCGCAGAACCAACAGAACTTAGTGAACTTCAGAACCTACAGCATCTGCCTTCCTATGAAGGAAGAGTGCATCGGCGCGATTGTGAGCGGCAATCCGGAGGGAGGCTCCGCCACCACTGGCGAGACCGTGACCCCTGCCATCAGCGCGACCAATTTGGCGCAGTTCACCAAGAACGGCGGCACCAAGCATTCTGCGGTGACGGCCACGGGCGAATGGACAGCGGTCAACGATGACGAAAACGACGACTGGTTCACGGTTGAGAAGGTGGACGACAACACGGTGTGCGTGGTATGTTCCGCCAACAACGCAAGCGAGGCCCCGGCACGCTCCGGATCCTTCACGGTTGCGCTGACCAGCGACGCCACGGTGAAACAGGTTGTGGAAGTGACGCAGGCCGCCAACGCATAGTAACGAACAAACACGCATATCATGCCTACACCGAGAGGAATACGGAACAACAACCCGCTGAACATCCGGCACAGCCGGGACCGCTTCCAAGGCGAAGTGGTCCCGAGCCGTGACGGGGCGTTCAAGCAGTTCAGCAGCATGGCTTACGGCTACCGCGCCGCGTTCGTGACTCTGGCCACCTACCTGGCCCACGGACGCAACACGGTGGAGAAGATTATCCGCGCGTGGGCGCCTCCCACAGAGAACAACACCGAGGGCTACATCGCCCACGTGGTGCAACGCAGTGGCGTGGGACGCAACAAGGTGCTCACGGCGGAATCTGGCGGCGACTACCGCAAGATAGTGGCCGCCATGAGCCACTGCGAGAACGGCGTGCCGGCCAACATGGCCGACGTGGAGGCAGGGTTCCGGATGCAGACGCGAATCAGGAATTAAGAATGTAGAATGAAGAATGTAGAATGGAAACGACAGGCATTGTAGGGATTGTTTCGCTGGTGCTCAACTTGGTGCTGGGCGGCGGGCTCATTGTGACACTGGTCACGATCCGCAGCCTGAAGACCAAAGCCGAGGAGGAGGCCAAGAGCCTTGCCATCGACAATGATCGGAAAGTGAGCGAGCTGGTGAACGAGTATTTCGTAGAGCCCTTGAAAAAGGACATCACCTCGCTGCGCCGGCAGGTGTCGCGCTTGACGCGGGCAATCGAGAAGATCCCGTCGTGCCCCCATTCCGCAGACTGCCCGGTGAAGAATGAACTGGATGATACGAAAAACGACGAACAATGATTAAGACTATAGTGAAATGGATTGTGTGGGCTGTGCTGGCAGCCGCGACCGCCGTTGCCACCACAACAGCAATCCTTGAGGGAAACCATCGGCGGTCACTTGAAAAACAAGTGAAAGAGCAGTCGGAGATTATCGACAGCCTCCTGCACCGCGACCAGCCGCTATTTGACGTGAAGCTGTATGTGACCGACAAATCCCGGAATACCATCTACGGACGCTACAACAAGGGCAACATCTGGATGCCGCAGGAGCGGCGGTACATTCTGGAGGTGGATAGCGTGAATATGCGGGTTAAAAAATAAGAATTATGGCTAAAAAAAAGCAAACAGAGAAAGATGTGCAGCAGGCGGATGTCACTTTCCGAGACGGGAAATGGGTGACTTCGGACGGACTGTGCTTCAACACGGCGGACAAAGCGTGGCGGCACGCCGCCGAGATTGCGCCGCCGGAAAATAATAATGTAGAAATTCCCATTAAAACCGAAACATTATGAGCAAACTGAATGACATTGCGTTTCAGAAAACCAACGGAGGACTCGGACGCAACGCGGGTTCGGACGATGTAATCAGCGGCTTGCTGATGTATCTCCCCGAACTGGCTGAGAGCGATCTGATGAGTGCGAGCAACAACCGGCAGTTTGAGAAGGTGGAGAATGCCGACGGCACCACGAACCACCATCTGTATGTGGCAAAACTTCGCTACAAAGAAGAGCTGGCCGACTTTGGGTTGCAGTATCAAGATCTTTCGATGAAGGCGGCGGACTATACCGCATCCTCGGAACCGGATGAATTAAAGAAGGCTGCCGCAATTAACGCACTGGTGTATCATGCGACCAAATTCTTTGAGATGAACGAGAACGGTATATTGTTCCTTGGCGTGAAGGTTGTTGCCAGCAGCTACGTTAAGGGAGCGGATCTCAAGGCTTTGCAAGTGTTCGCCAATGGCGAAATCCGCCAGTGCGGTGTATTCACCCCGACGCTTACCCCCGGTACCGGCAACGCAGCCACGGAGATTGTGGAGTACCAGAACGCCCTTGCCAGCGACATCGACACCGACTGCCTTGAGGCCGTCCACACGCCGATGAGCTGTGTGGTGACTGCAGCCGGAAAAACGGTGACTGTTACGGTGAGCGGTACCGACATGGTTGAGACCCCGATGGCTGTCTCCAACCTGACAAAGGCGAAACTGACTTCCACGGCCGGCTCGGACGGATTCACCGACGACGGACGCTGCAACGTGTCGCTGCTTGTGGGCTGCGACCTTGACGCAACCCTAGTGAAGAACCTGGGCCAGTACGCCTACTACGGTTGTATCGGCGCGTGCCTTGGCGCATTGAGCAAGGCGAGTGTGCATGAGAGTATCGCATGGGTGGGCAAGTTCCCGCTTGGACTGAAAGCCCCCGGACTTATCAGCGGCGAGCTGATCAAGGAGGTCTCGACTGCAGACAAGGAGAAAATCCACGGCAACCGCTACCTCTTTGTGATTACCCACGCGGGCGATGCGGACAACTACTTCAACGACAGCCACACGCTGGATGTCGATTCTTCTGACTATGCCTACATTGAGAACGTGCGCACGATTGACAAGGCGTGCCGTGGCATACGCGGCAAGTTGCTTCCCTGGCTGAACTCGCCCCTGCAGGTGGATCCGAGCAGCGGCCACGTGGATAGCGGCATGGTGTCGTTCCTCGAAACCACGGCCGGCGAGGCCCTGGAGGAGATGGAAAAGGCCGGCGAGATCAGCGGCTACAAGGTGGAGATTGACCCGGAGCAGAACGTGTTGACCACCTCTGAACTTGAAATCGTGGTGAAGAAGGTTCCCGTGGGCGTGATGCGCAAAATGACGGTGAAGATCGGCTACACCACCTCTCTGTAATCAATAACCTAAAATCCAAGAATTATGAACGGACTCAGATATAATTCGATGATCAACGGGGTGGTCCACTCCTGGAGCAGTGTGCAGGTGATCATGGGCGGTGTTCTGGTGACGGGCATCAACAAGATCAACTACGACAGAAAGCAGAACAAGGAGGCCATCTACGGCGCCGGGCAGAACCCTGTGGGCAAAGGCTACGGCAAGATTGAGAACAAATGCACCATCGGACTCCTCCGCGAGGAGGTTGAGGCCATGCGCGCCGCCTCCCCCACTGGGAATCTGGCCGACCTCGCGCCCTTCAACATCATTGTGCAGTACCTCCCTGTGAACGGCCAGAAAAAGGTCACGCACCGCATCTTAGGCGCGGAGTTCACCAACGATGGCGGCGACCTGAACGAGGGTGACACCAGCGACTACAATGAGTATGAACTGCTCGTGAGCGAAATCCGATATAAATAACCCCGGCGTAGAGACGCAAAATTTTGCGTCTCTACCATACGAAATCAGATACCATTAACCCCAATGTAGAGACGTGCCATGGCGCGTCTCTACATAACCCCAAAAACCGAAACGATTATGGCAAAAACCGAATTGAAAGGCCAGGCGACGGCGGCCGAAATTGCCGTCTGGAAACGCGAACACGGGGAAGTCTATCAGGTGACTGTGGACGGCTCCACGTGCTACCTGAAGAAACCCGACCGCACCACGCTGAAGATGGTGACTGCGGTGGGCGGCAGCGACCCGGTGCGGGCCAACGAGGTGCTGCTTGAGAACTGCTGGCTTGGCGGCGACGAAAGCGTGAAGACCGACGATGAGAAATTCTTCGGGGTGAGCGCAAAGTTGGCCGAGCTGGTGACTGTCAAGGAGGCCGAGCTAAAAAAGCTCTAAAGGCCGCCCGAGACAGGGTGAAGCGCGACGGCCTTGCGATGATGGACTGGCAGCTGCGCTACCACTACCACATCGACCCGGACACGCTGACCGACACCCAGTGGGCGGAGGCGGTGGCCGCACTCAACAAGATCCGCAAGGAAGAGGCAGGGAAAAGGGGTTAGGAATGAGGGCTTATGCTCCGAAGATGGACTTCCAGAACATCCGTTCTCTGACTGCGTGTATGTAGGCTTTTTCAGCCTTGAGACGCTTCTTTTCAGCCTTTTTTTTCGCCTTCTGCTCATTCCATAGTTGAGCATTCCGCTTCCAACGCTCCACCGTGGCCTCATCGGCGCGGTAGCGCACCACAGCGGCAGCAAAGCATCCGAAAGCGAACGCCAAAGCAACCAGAACCGATATGACAGATGCGATATTCATCGCGGCAAAGATACAAAAATAATCAATGGCAACCAACAACACGGTAAATTTCACCATCAATCTCAACGGCAACGCCTACAATGGTGTTGTGCAGTTGAGTAATGCCGTTGTGGGTCAGTTGAATCCTGCATTGGAGGTGTCGCAATCCCTCTTCGGCAAGATAGGCACGGCCTGTATGAAGCTTGATGCTATTTTCAATGTTGTGGGCCGCACCGTCGGCCGTGTTGTGGGGAAGCTGTCGGAGTTTGAGCAGGCGGGTCGCGCACAGGCGGAGGCAGAGACGAAGCTGGCGCAGGTGATGCGCAACACCATGGGCGACGACATTGTGCGCCGTTACGGCAACGTTGAAGCGGCGTTGAAGCGGCATCGCGAGGCCGTTGAAAACCTGTCGCTGTCGTTCAAGGAACTGCCCGGGAAGGTGGAGATTCCCGTCGGGGTGAAGCCCGGCGCGGACAGTGCCGGAGATATGGCCGGGGTGTTCGACAATATCCGCAGGTCGGCGGAGAAAGCCAACCGCAGCGTGAATGTGGGCATCCAACTGAAACCCGAAGTGACCGGCGAGAAGGAGGTGGCCAACGCCTTCGACCGCATACGGCACATTCCCGTTCCGGATGACCGCGAGGTGAGGATAGACCTTAACATGAGGCCCGAAATCACCGGCATGAAAGACATGGCCGAAGCCTTTAAAGGTATCCGCGAGAAAGCGATGGCCGCCAACCGCACTGTGGACGTGGGCGTGAAGCTGAAGACCACGGTGGAGGGCGAGAAGGAGATGCTGAAGACGTTCGACCGCGTGCGCAGCCTCACCGACAATGCTCCCAAGGGCGTTGACATGGGCTTCGACTTGCGGCCTGTGGTCCATGGTGAGAAGGATGTGACAAACGCGATGGAGCGGATCCGCAACCTCGGCAAACCGATGGACGTGAAAGTTCCAGTGGAAATCCAGACGGCGGTGACAGTAGACAACGCATTTGAAACAGCCATGGAGCGCATCCGAAAACTGTCCGCCGACCAGCAAAGCAAGGGCGTGATCGGCGACGAGATCCAGATTGCCGGGGCGCAAGAACTTTCCACCTATCTCACCAAACTCTCGTCGTTAGAGAAACTTATTCCCGTGATGAACGATATGGTGGCCCAGCAATACGGTTTCAACGCATCGCAGGAAAGTGCGGTGGGCATAGCCACCATGATGGGAAAAGTGATGGACGGACAGGTCGGTGCATTGAGCCGCTACGGATATAAATTCGACGAAGCACAAGAAAAAATCCTGAAATTCGGTACGGAAGAGCAGCGGGTAGCGACATTGGTGGAAGTAGTGAGCAGCGCGGTAGGCGGCGTAAACGAGGCATTGGCCAACACCCCGGAGGGGCGCGTGGTGCAGCTCGGCGACGCCTACGGCGACCTTCAGGAACGCTTGGGCGGGCTGTGGGCCAACCTCAAAGATTCGCTCTATCCTGTGTTCGACACTCTGATCCAACGCGCCGACGGCCTCATTGATGTGATTGAGGTGAAGATGGGCGCTGTGAAGGAATGGATTGCCGGTGCGGTGGAGTGGCTCTCGGGCGTGTGGAACAGCGTGAAGGAGCCGGTAATGAACACCGTGACAAGACTATGGGGTTCGCTGAAGACCATTGTGGGCAACCTCGTGGGCACCATCACGGGCATTGTGCGCAGCCACAGTACGGTGATACGCGGCATACTGGGTATCATCGGTTGGTCAATACGCACCGTGGGCAAGGTGCTGGCGTGGCTGTCGGGAGTGGTGACGGGGATTGTGAACTTCGCGAGCGGTATCGCCCCGATTATCCTGGGCATTGCCGCTGCATTGGGTGTGTTGACCCTCGCCACCAAAGTTCAGGCTATTGAAACAGCCATACTGTCTAAGGCGACGGCATTTGGCACAGCCATCGGTAAAATATACGCGGGGATTCAGTTGTTCATCAACGCGGTGATGGCAGCCAACCCTGTTTTCCTAATTATCGCAGCCGTGGTAGCCCTCATCGGTGTAATCGTGTTTCTCGCCATCAAGGTGAAGGGCTGGGGTACGCTGTGGGACGCGGTGGTGAACTTCGCCAAGTATTCGTTCTTGGCATACGTAGAGACCATTAAGTTGGCATGGACCACCATGATAAACGGTCTGATGATGGGCCTTGACAAAATCAAGGAGGCATGGTACAAGTTCCGTAAGGCGGTAGGTATCGGTGACGAGGCCGAGAACGATGCGGCATTGGCAAAGATTGCCCAGGATGTGAAAGCCCGGCAGCAGAAGATTGCCGAAGGTTCCGACAAAGTGAAACAATACGCGCAAGCGGCCGTCGACTCTTGGAAAGGCGTTCACCTGGAATGGGATAAAAACGTGACGACAAAGGGGGTTGTGGGCAAGTTAAAAGCGGAACTGGGCATCACCGACCAGAGCGCGGTGACGAACATCGTGAACGACCAGAGCACTGGCGACACGGAATTGAACAGCGAGCTGTCGGACGCCTCCACCAAGATTTCGAGCGGCGGCAAGAACATCAAGAATATCAACATCACCATCAACGACGGGCTGGTACACGGGGTGCAGAACTATTTCAATAGCAGCGACGACAGTCCGGACACGGCCTCCGACTTCATGTGGCGGTTGGCCAATGCACTGCAGCTCGTTGTGAACGACGTAAACTACGACTGATATGGGAGCGATAGTGATACATATACCGGGGCAGAGTGAGCGGCAGGCGCGGTTTGCAGCGGCCAACATGGCCAGCGCGGTTGAGCAGGCGGGCAGGACGCAAGGTATGTCGTGGGCGCGATACGGATGGTATCAGGCTGCCTTGGGCTCCGCCCCCATTGTGTTCGACTACTACACCGACCGGCTGCGCACCGACGGCTCCCAGTACGACAACAACCTGCTTCTGCGCACCGCCGACATGGGAACGGTGATTGAAATCATCGACGCCCGCATCGATGTGACCCATGCCAACACCATCAAAAATACCGCTGTAACGGGTAGGGCAGGCACTGTAAAGGAACTGATTCAGAAGAAAGACTACGCCATATCCGTGAAAGGAAATCTCGTTGGGGAGCGAAACAAGTTCCCTTACGAGGCGCTTCATGAACTGGAAATCATACTGAACGAGGAAAAGAGTTTCGAGGCCAAGAGCGTGCTGTTAGAGTCGTTCGGTATAGACTGGGTGGTGTTGAAAGAAGCAAAATTCAGTCAGCAAGAGCTGAAGTACTTCAACACCCTGCCGTTTACGCTGGAATTTGACAGCGACTTTACATATAACTTTTTAGTAGAGGAGGAATAATGAAAGAATTTCACTTCATACCCGGCCAATTGTTGACGAAGCGGACTTTCAGGTCTTCCCAATTGTCCACTATCTGTATGGTAAAGTCAGGCCAGTTGTCAACGAACTTCCATTTGCCGCACTCATCCGCCCAGTTATCCACGACCTTGACACTGATGTCCTGCCAGTTTTCCACGACCTTGACTTTGAGATCCGCGCCGGACGATACGATTTTAACCCTGCCATACAGTTTGATGCCTTTGCAGGTGCAATCCTCAAAAGTGGTGTCTGACTTTACCAAAACGCTGTCAGGCTCGGCAGCGTAGAGAAACGAGCCGAACAGAACGATTAAGAACGAGAATATCAAACGTTTCATAATAATAATAATATAGAAGACTTACGATGCTGACCTTGAAATGCCAGATAGAAATCCGCAGCAAACATACGAAAAAAATCGTACGGTTTGACTATGCGAACAGCATTGAGGTTAAAACATCGTGTAACAGCCTGACGGACACGGCGGTGCTGAAGTTGCCGCGCAAGATGGGATGGCACGGGAAGCCGCTGACCGACTTCGTGGGCCGCAACGACAGCATCACCATCCGGGCAGGCTACACGGAACACGGCCTTGAAACGCTGTTCCAAGGCTATGTGAAGGACGTTGAAAACGGGCGGCCGGTGGAGATCACGTGCGAGAACGAGATGCGCCGCCTAAAGGGGATTACCGTGGAACCGGAGATCATCCCTAACTTCGACATCCGCTCCTTCATGAGCCGTTACGCCCCGGACATCCGAGTGTCCGGACCCGCCAAGATGGACTTCGGCACGGTGACGGTGGAGCGGCAGAGCCTCGCACACTTCCTTGACGAGCTCACAAGCAAGTTCAAGTGGTTCCGGGCGTTTTTCCGGGACGGCGTGTTTGTGGCTCTCTTTGACCCGGACGCGCTGGATGACGTGAAGGTCATCTCCCTCGATCCCACTCGGAACATCATCAGCGACTCGCTGAAATACACCCTTGCCGAGGATGTGAAGGTGTGCGTGAAGGCCACCTCGATCCAGGAGGACAACACCAAGATCGAGGTGACGGTTCCGGTGGAGGCGAAGGCCAACCCGTCGGAGTATGAGCAGCGGCATTTCCTGCTTCCTGGCTACACGGACGCGGCCTCGCTGAAAGAGGCGGCGGAGAAAACCCTTGCGGAATACAAGACCGACAAAATGGAAGGCACGCTGACCCTGTTCGGGATTCCTTATGTGCGCAAGGGCGACGTGGTGCGGCTGACCGACAAAGACCGCCCCGAACGCGACGGCAAGCAGTTCCGAGTGGACGGAGTGACCTACAGTTTCGGCACTGGCGGCTACAGGCAGGAGGTGACATTGGGCAAACGAATTGGCATTTGATAATTGATTATGGACGATATACACAAGATAAAGGAGTGCTTGCGGGAGCTTGCTGGTTTTGCGCCGATCGAGACAGAGGTGGCGAAGGTCCTTTCCGTGGATGGTGCGGCGTGCAAGGTTTCCCGTGTGCGCGACAGCATGGTGATTGACAAGGTACGTCTGAACGCCATCACCACCTCCGACAAGGGGGTGGTGGTGGTGCCGAAGACGGGGACGTATGTCCTGGTTACCCGGATGGGCGAGAACGGCTGGTTCGTGAGCCAGTGCGGCGAGGCGGAACGCATCACTATAGATGCGGGGACTGAAATTGTGATCAACGGCGGTGGATATGGTGGTCTGATTAAGATTGACAACCTTGTGGAGGAGCTGAACCGGCTGGTGCAGACGTTCAACTCCCACACCCACGTGGTACCGAACGGAACATCCAATACACCTTCAACCGCTGCGAGCAGTTTCAGCACCAGCACTCTTGAAAACACCAAAATCACACACGGAGAAAGATGAACGGCATACTGGTAGACGATAACGGCGACATGGAAATCACCGGCGGCACGGTGCAGATCGGGGATGTGCGGGAGCAGTGCGCCCGGCACCTGATCGCGGCCTGGACGGGCGAGTACAAGCACGCGCCCGCGTTGGGCGGCAACGTCCGGCGGATGATTGCCGGCGGCCACGACCCGTTCTGGGCGGGGAGGATGAAGGAGCAGCTACGCCAGTGCCACATCGATGTGGAGCGGCTGCAAGTGAAAGGCGACAATGTGGAATTGAGCATTAAGAACTGAGCTATGGCAAGAACGATTAAAGAGATAACGGACGGCATGAAGGTGGACTTCGTGCGCAGCGAAGCCCTGCGGGGACTGTACGGGCTGACCGGCTATGATCCGGACGGTGACGCAGCGGCGCAGGTATTGTACTACGACAGCAAATTCAGCCTGGTAAGTGTGGAGACCTGCATCTTGTATGTGGTGGCCGCGTGCGCCGCCTTTGTGGAGAACCTCTTCGACTGGTTCACGGAGGATGTAGACGAAATCGTCAACAACGACCGCTACGGACACAAGGGCTGGTATGAGAACACTGCCCGGAAATTCCAGTTCACGGACGGTGTGAACTATGGACTGAACATTGACACGGGCGAATACCTGAACGTGGTTGAGAGTGCACGGATTGTGACGCACGCTTCCGCGGAGAGCAAGGGTTTCGGCGTAAAATTGAAAGTGGCCAAGGGAGCGACGGGCTCGCTGTCACCTTTGGATACAGACGAATTGACTGCCTTCGAGACCTACATCAACCGGCTGAAGCCTGCGGGCGTGCCGGTGACGGTGGTGAACCGCAATGCCGACCTGTTAGCATTAGACATGGTGGTGTATTACGATCCGTTAGTCTACACGGAAGCTTCCGCTCTGCAGAAGGTGAAGGACACCGTGACGGCCTACCTTCAGGGCATCGAGTTCAACGGCGAGTTCACCGTGATGGAGATGGTTGACCGCATGCAGTCCGAGGCGGGTATTGACATCGTAGAGGTTCAGGGCGTGCGGGTGAAGCATCAAGGCTACAATTATAAGAACGTGGAATACGGCGGCGGATACCCTTATATTCCGGATTCGGGCTATATGGTACTGGATGATGATATATACCAAGATATTGAATTAAGGGTCAGAAAATAAACGGCTATGGGTGCGTATGATGTGAATTTCAAAAAGTTCGTAGGCGGGTGGCTGCCTGGTGTATTGCGGGGGTCGGTGTTGGAATGGGTGTCGGTGCTCATACAGCCGTTTCAGAGTCTGCATGCCCGTTTCATGGCCTACCGCAAAGAAAAACTGCGGGCCTTGGAATATAACGCCACAACGGTGCGGATGGAAGCGATGCTGAACTACTACCTGCACGACGAACTGGCAGTGAACGCCAACGGGGCACGGATCCTGGTGAGGGACGGCAATGCGGTAATGCCGCTGCTGGTCTATCCGATGGAAGAACACCTTCCCGTGGTGGTGGGGATGCAGCCGATATACCCCAGTGCGCTTTGGGGTGCGGTGCCCTTTGTGGTGAAAATTCCTGCGGTGTTAGAGGGGGACCAGGATGTGTGGAACCGCGTAGACCGGTTAGTTCGGAGGTACAAGCTGCTGGGAACGAAGCATACGATTGAATATTATACATCGTAGAGACGCAAAATTTTTGTTTCCGCAAAACAACAAATAACAACAGAGATATGGAACGATTACTGAACATAGAACGAGAGGGCGGCTTCCCGATGTGTGCGCAAACGCTGCAAGTTCTGAACGACAACAGCGAGATGTTCTCGCAATGGCTGAAGGACGTCCCGCTGAAAAACCGGCAGGCAGTGGTTTTCGGCAACCATTTGTTGGTATGCCAAGGTCTTCAGAAACGATGGGTGAAATTGGGCGTTGTGAGCGCGGCTTCGACAAACCAGTGCAAGTTGGTGTTCCATCCGGCAGTGTGCAACCCCGTTGAAGACAACAACGGCAATACGTATCCGGATGTGTGGATGACGGAAGAGGTGGATATAGTAGATGAAACCTCTCCAAACCTACAATGGACGCTGTTGGGACTGCAGCATGTGTTCGAGCTGAAATTGTGGTACGACTGCCTGCCGTCATTCGAGGCGGGTTTGCCGGGAATGGTATCTGTACTACAGCAGGTGAATCAGTCATCGACGGGTTCGCAACAGCCTCTCCACGGGCTTGACCACATCGTCAGCCTGACTCTTTATAACGAAGGCAACAAGATGGTGGCCAATGACGAGCGGGTTCGGATGAAAGTAGCGCTGCGCTATCAAGGGCGGTCAACGGCACAGCACATGATTCAAATACCGCTGCCATTCGATTGTCCCGACGGAGTGCGGATGGAAGCCGACGTGCAGGATACGGCCAGCGGAACGCACTATCCCATCGAGGTCTATACAGACGGCAGCGCTATGATGGTGTGCGTGGGGCGTTGGCTCCGCAACGAGGGACTAATACCCGCCGGAAGCTATACCGCCAATTGTGACGTCATTATTCGCATAAACAAAGAGGTGGTGTTATGACGGGCAGGGACAGACAAACGGCAGCCGACATGGCCGTGGAACACTGCGGTAGCGCAGAGGCTGTGTTCGCCATTGCTCGACACAACGGGATTTCCGTGGATATGGAAGTGGCGGGTATGGAACTGGCTGATGAACCCATCACAGACCGCCGACTAAAGGATTATATCGCTACAACTGGAGTGAGCCCAGCAGGGATGTTCAAGACCGGAAGCGACGTACTGACCACCGACAACGGCGAAGAGAATGTGGTGACAAACAACGATGAAACGATCATTCAATAGGATTTAAACAGCGATAAAAATTATGAAGTTCAGGGATTTTTTGCTGAAGACGCTGCTGGCGGACACTGACTATCTGGTTGGATATGATGCCGACGGCAAATATATACGGATAAGCAAGGCAGATCTTGCGCAATCGGTGGCGGGAGCGGCTGCAGCGTTGGTTCCGGTGGTGGCGATACAATATTCCGCCGACGGTAGCAACTGGCACGACACTAATACATCCGGTGACAAATATTTCCGGCTGAAAGTAGGTAGCACAGGAGGTGCCGCGCTGAAGGCCGGCATGAGCGCATACGACGTGTGGAAGGCACTGGGCAACAGCGGTTCGGAGGCCGATTTCATCGCATCGCTGAAGGGAGAACCAGGTGCAGGTGCCGACCTCTCATCGCTGCGATTACAGAACATCGACGGTTACACAGAACTCCTGCAGCAGGTGAACAATACGATTGTCCAAGCCAAGATGACCATCATTGAGGAGGTAACCGCCGCCGCTATGAATAATGTGACAGAACAGTTTGAGGATACTCTCGCATCCAAACTCAACGCCGACCTGTCCAACATCGCAGACTCTTCGGTTCTCTCCGACGAAAGCTACATACCTGTAGTCTCGGGCGGCGACTTGAAAAAAGTCAAGATGGAGACGGTGGCCGCATACACGGAGATGAAAAGCATCGCAATTCAGCAGATGGCATCGGCAAAGGGTGCGTCTTCTCAACAGTCGGAATCAAGCGGATCCGCATCGCCATCCTCCTCCGGGGTGTTCGACGTAACTGTCACGACCGATCTCTGGGAGGAAAACGACATTTGGCAGTATGTGGCCATAGTGGAAGACGAAAACGCCGCGAGGCTGCGCTCGGCATTTGCCTCGCCTGCATCGGAAACCTTGCAGGAGTGGAGCGACTGCCCCATCACCTTGGTAGCCATTGAGGACGGGATTTTGGTGTTCGCCAGCCCAAAGGCACTCCCCACCGAATCTATCACCATGAAAGTATATTACACGAAATGAACAGAATGCTTATAGGCAACGGAGGCGTGGAACTGCGTCCCGATAAACGGCGGCATGGTACCACGGAGTACTGGAACACCCGCGTGGGATTCATACCCAAGGCGGGCGAAATCATTGTCTATGACGATGCCATAGAGGAACAGATAGACAACGAGACGGTATACCACCCGAACATCAAGATCGGTACCGGTGACAAATATGTGCAGGATTTGCCATTCCTCGGCCAATACGAAAGTGCGGAACTGCTGGAACGGATAATCCAATTGGAAGAGCTTGTACGAACAATCCAGATACAGTCAGATGCCCACTACACCTACGAATGGCGCACGCTGCAATCCTCTGTGACCGTACAGCACAACCTGCACAAGAAGCCGTCGGTCACCGTGACAGACACTGCCGGAAACGAGCTGTTCTGCGATGTGGTCTACACGGACGACAACAATGTGACATTGACATTCAGCGAACCGGTGCGCGGCACTGCATATTTCAATTAGTAAACTATGAACAGTAATTTGCAATAACAGAAAAAGAACAAGAACAATGGCAAAGAAATTTTTGACAGACCTTGATCTGTCGCAGAATGAACTACTCAATGCGGTGATGCAGAACCTCACCACTGCCCCGCAGAACCCAGTAATGGGCCAACTCTATTACAACACCTCCGACAAGATGATGTACCAGTGGGACGGCACGGCATGGAAAGCCGTCGGAAAGGTCTACACGGACGGGGACGGTATCGTCATTTCGGCGCAAAACGTAGTGTCGGCCGATTTTGCTACCAATGCGGAAGCCACGGCGGGATCCTCTTCGACAAAGGTGATGTCACCGGCACTGGTCAAGGCGGTGATCCAGACGCTTGACGTGACGGGATTCGCGCAGGGTGCGGTGGCCGCAAACGGCAGCACCATTACCATCATGGGACTGAAGGAGGAAGACGGCAAGGTGGTCGCAGACTCCAACAACAATCTGGTCATCAAGATAGACACCTCGCATGGCTACGACGCAACGGACAATCCGTTGGCCACCGTCGGCACGGTGGAGGCGGCAAAGACCGCCTCTGCAGTGACCGTGGAAACGGGCAGCGAGAGTGCGACGAATTTTGTGTCGTACACCGTCAAACAGGGCGGCACAACCGTAGGCACCATCAACATCCCGAAGTTCCTGGTGGTGAAGAGCGGTGCAGTGGTCACCGGTACCTGGAGTGGATCTTCCTTCTCCGAAGACGTCACGCAGCCCGGCAGCGGCACGGGCAAGGCCATCAAGCTGGTACTCAATGACAGCGAGGACGCGGGCACCGCTGACGATGTGCTCTATATCAACGTTGCGGATCTTGTTTCCGCCTATACTGGTGGTGCCGGCATCACCATCACAGCCCAGAACGTCGTGAAGGTGAATATGGTGAGCGAAAGCAACGGCAGTCTGGCCAGCGAAACACCGTCCACTGTAACAGGCAGACAATATCCCGTGGTGCCTGACTCTAACTGGAAACTCTCCGTGAACGTGCCTTGGATTGAGTACACCAACGAAAAACTGGGTCAGGGCTATGGAACCTGCAACACAGAAGAACCAGATACGGATAAAAAGGTCACGCTGTCGAACTACGAATTGGTCAAAGGCGGTGTGGTGGCGGTGAAGTTTACCGACTCCGTGCCCGCAAACTCCACATTGAACATCAACAACAAAGGAGCCAAGGCCATATATTTCTATGGTGCAGCCATCACGGCGAACATCATCAAGCGAGGCAATACAGCCCTGTTTATGTTCGACGGCACCAGATACCACCTGCTCGCTGTTGACCGTCTGCTCAAGGACACCATCATCGATGTCTCGTGGACTGCCGGCAACCACTACGTTGTGCTGAAATTCGCCGACGGCACCACGTCCAACGTCACCATACACCCCACGAACACGGCGTATCCGGCCTCAGGCAACGGCGCGGCGACTCCGACCGGTAACCAGACTCCCTCATTTGGAGGCACCTTCAACGTGCCGCAGGTGGTGACCGACGACTTCGGACACGTCACCGCCCAGAATACGAGGACGGTGACCATACCGAACTCTGAGGCAACCCAGTCGGCTGCCGGCCTTATGTCGGCGGCAGACAAGACAAAACTCGACGGGTTGTCCAATGGCATTCGCCGCTACGAAGTCTCCAATCCCGCGCTGACGTATAACTCCGCGACGGGCACCTGCGTATGGCAGATTGCGGCCTCCTCGATGGGCGGCGGTGACCCTCGCCAAGCGCTCTGCTCGCTGCGCGACAGTTCCGGTAACGAGGTTATTGCCGATGTTGCTTTCTCGCAGACCTACATCACCTACACGTTCAACGCCACCGCCTCGATTGCGGCAGGGGCCTACTCCGCCAACATCCTCATCCCGATAACCGCATAGCGATGAGACACCTTAACGACCAGTACTTCGGCGGAAACCTGCTAAAGGAGGTAGGCACGCCGGTTGAAGGCACCGACGCCGCCAACAAAGCGTATGTGGATGCCGCAGCCAGTGGCGGTGGTATCGCCACCCATGATTTCACACATGTGGCGAATACCACCGTCAATACAGCAACGACCACGATAACATTCGCCGCAAACCAGCGCGGTTCGCAGAAGATTTCCATCAGTGCGGACCTCGGCATAACATTTGTTGTCAACAATGATTCAGACAACTATCTGTGGATTGAAAATACAGGCAGTTCAGAAGTGGACATCACTGTCAATTCAATACAGCGATATACTGCGGGGCTTGGATACAGTTATTTCATGCACGTTACTATGCCCGAAGACGGTATAAGCATACCGGCGGGAAACTCCTGTGAAATCGGCATTATATGCAACTCGGATGGCGTATTTATCACTTTGCTCAGCAAATTGAAGAAATATACGGTAACACTTTAATCAATAAGTTATGGCAAAGAGAAAAGATACAGAACAACAGTATTATTATTTCAAGTGTAGGCTGAACGGAACACCATACGAAATAAAAGTCACAACCTACGAAATCAACACCATATTGAATCGCATATATGTTGAGATGACGCAGGAGCAGCAGGAGTTTTACCTTGCCAATCCCACTGCCACCGTGCAGGAGGTGTGGATCTGCGAACTCACCCCACCATACGTGCCGCCGACACCCGACGTGAGCGAATACGCGGCGCAGAAGGTCAAGGAGTTGCAGGATGCGTGCCTCGCTGTCGTGACGGTCACGACCTTGGAATATGCCATGGCGATGGACAAGACACAGAACATAACCGCCGACAGTTACTACACGCTTGTAGAGGCTCAGCGCGTTGTTAGCAACTTCCGCAACCAATCCAAGCACGCTATGCAGGTGCGCGACACCTACACTCCGCAGATAGAGGCGGCGGCAACCATTGAGGCTATTGATACCATTTACCAACAAGCGATGGAGGCGTTATGAAAGCGAACGTAAAAAACAACAGCAATCTTGCGAACGCCGAGATTCCGGGGAAAAAAGAGGCCAAAGGCGTGGTTTATATCGTGCTGAAGAGCGAAGACCATTACGACGATGTGGTTACCGTGTTCAGCCGTCTTGATGACGCTATGGAATATTGTGCTGGTAAAGAGAGATTTCACATTAACATCTCAAATGTTTTTTGATTATGCCGAAAAGGGAACATACAACACTTCAAAGCGGCGATTTGATAGACTTCCTCAAATCCATCGGATGCATCATATACCTGCCGCTCGCCGAAAACGATTTCCAAGAAAAGATAACGGGCAACTACCTGCAATTCACAGGAAATGGCTCACTGATATGGGATTCAGACCAGCAGATGTATCTGTGTACCACACCATCTTCCACAGGAAGATATGTTGGCTCATTACCATTTCCGTACAATTATTCCGATTTTTCCGAAAACAAGTTTACAAGAATGTGGACTTACAAGCGAAAAACCACGTATGGCAAGTTTTGTAACTTATCATCATTATCAAATAATCCAGATGCATTAACAACTGGTGCTACAACATCACTTACTTTGAATTTATCCAGTTGGGGCAACAACGTTGGAAAACTTTTAATAATTGAAGGAGACCCAAGAGTGGTATATGATAATGAATCTTTTTCTGCTCAAGGTACAGTTTATACTCCAAATCTTCCGTCGAATTGGGCTAACAATGCGAATACAATATACGTAGGGGTTACACCAAATAGCGATTATATGAACAAACAAGTGTATATGCAAGACTGTCTGTTTTTTAACAGGGCTTTAAGCGATTCCGAGATTCAACAATTATATTCCGTGTTATGAGAAGAGAACATATAAAAGAAAAAACAGAACAATCGTATATCGACTGGCTGAAATCATTGGGATGCGTGTTCTATGCACCGTTGAACCAAGAAAATGCTTATAAGGACTTGATAACGGGAATTGATGGTACGGTAGTTAATGCCTCCGGAGTATCCGTAGGTTGGGATTCCACAAAACAGGCATATAAGTTTCATGCTCCCGATGGATATTGTGCAATGATCTGGGCTAATATTAATGGATTGACAGATCAACAAACAAGCCCACCTCCTAAATTCTCGTTAGTATACACCGAAATGATACAATCTGCGCGATACTGGGATGAAGGTTTTGCATTAGGAGGAGTACCATCTACAGGGGGGTACTACTATCGTGAAGACGGGATTTCATGTTCGGCATATTACGGATTACGACCGAGTTATTATAGCGGTACTAATGTGATAACAAATGTATGGAGGAATGCAGCCCTTGTTATGCATGATAATGGACATTCCGATGTTTATATAAATGGAACATATATAGGAGCAGGTCAAGATTGGTATAATACGTCTTCAATGGGATTAAAAAATATAACGATGCTATGTGCGAATAGTTACTGGTATACTAAGAATGCCATGCTTTTTAATACGGATTTAGATTTAACGACAATACGTAAAATACAAGGTTATGAGTAGAAGGGAACATGTAATAGAAAAGTCATCACCGCTTCCAACTGGATACAGACAGTTGGAGTATATTGAATGCACTGGCACACAATACATAGACACCGGCGTGACTTCGTCCGGTGGTTTTCGAATATAATGCCAGTTTGCGTTTACATCTTACCAAGGCAATGCGTATATAGCCGGCTCGCACAACACGGGTGCGCCTTACGGCCGTAACGGTGTGCAGAGCGCGACTGGCAGCAAATTCGCACTCGGACTTGGAAATACGCTGAATATGTCTACGGTCGTATACTCTATTGGTCAGATATATACTATTGATGCACAGACATACGCGAGCAACGCATCAATTTCCGTAGATGGCAGCGTCTTACTTACGTCTTCGGACAATACAGGCAGGTCGTCCAACAACATATTGCTATTTTACAACCAATATGACTGCAACTATTCTCTTTCGGCGACGAAAGGCAAATTAATCGGCAATACCAAACTGTATATCAATAACAATACGCTGGTCAGAGATTATATACCTGTTATTCGCATTGCTGATAGCAAGCCCGGATTTACGACACTATCAATGGTGTGTTTTACACAAATCAAGGAACAGGAGAATTCAACTACGCATAAATTATGGATACACAAATCAACATACAGACAGTTAACATATTCAAGGCGATAGTCGTTGCCGCACTTATATTCGCGGCGGTGAGCCTTTGCCGTCACATCTCACAATCAAGAGTGTCCGCTCCTGCGGCGACCATGCAGTGGGCGGCGGACTCGTCGTGGTTGACAGGTTGGGAGAGATGATGCGGCAATGCAATGCGTGTACAATTTGATTTAAAAGAAAAGCACAGTTTGATTTGTGGATTATACACTAAGGCCGTCAGGCCGCAGTGTGGGGCAGGCAATGCTCTCGCATGGGTGGGCGTGCCAGAGGCACGCAACAAAACGTAACAAATCAAATATTAAAAACGATAAGCAAACCACAAACTTGCACTTACCGCAGAGATACCGAAGGAAGGCCTCCATCCACTCTTCCCTCTGCTATTCGTAGAGACGGGGTGGCCCCGTCTCTACATGCAACAATTTCATAATGTCCGTGCATATCTGAAATTTGTGTACTTTTGCTCCCAAATGAAGAGAACAACCACCCTATTCCTACTATTCCTGCTCCACGCCACAGTTTTCGGACAAGTTCCGATGGCCGAATGGACCGAGGGGGCGGCCGACACAAGCGGCCATGCGCTGCACACGCTCGTGCTCCGCGACGTGCCGGAAAGCGCGCGGGTGTGGTTTCAGGAGCTCTTCGATGGAAAGAAGTCCGTCGAAGGGCCCATTATGCACCACTATCAGGGCACTTCCTGGTATATCGACATCCCCAAAAGCGGCACTGTCACGCTAAAATACTACGGCCGTCCGCTGCCGAGGCATTCCTGGGCACCCGAAGGCTTCGTTCTCCAGCAAAAGGGGCAACCCGACCGCCCGATGGAAATTTGCTACCACTTCGTTGAACATTATAAGACAGACAATTCAACCTCATATATTACTGAGCCTCAGAATATTCAGCCCGGAGACATCATCCCGAGAGTGAAGCGCATCCAATACGGCACCGCGCCGTTGGAGAAAACGGAAAACCATCCTATCGGCTGGTACCGCATCACCATCGGCGCCGATAGCGTGCCGACGGTGGAATCTGACGACGAATACGGTACCTACTACGCACAGACCACACTGGCGAAACTGCAAAAACCCTATCCGCCGATGACTATTGAAGACTGGCCCGACATGCCCTACCGTGGGTTTATGCTCGATGTGGTGCGCGATTTCTGCACGGCGACCGAGGTGATGGCCATCATCGATCTGATAGACTTCTTGAAGCTCAACACATTGCACTTACACCTCGCCGATGACGAATCATGGTGCTTGGAAATCAAAGAGTTGCCTGAACTTACGGAGTATGGGGCGCATCACGAACTGCCCGATTGGAATCTGCAGGAGACCGCTGCATTGAAGCCCACTTGCAACGGCAGGATTGGCTACCGTTCCTATTATACGACAGAGGAGTACAAGATGATTCTCAGTTACGCATGGGCGCGGCACATCCGGGTGATTCCCGAGTTCGACACGCCCGGACACTCTCGGGCCTCCATTAAGGCGATGCAGGCCTACGAGCGACGCACGGGCGACACCACGTTCCGGTTGCAGGATCCTGCCGACACCTCGCACTACTGGTCGGCGCAAGACTTCACCGACAATGTGCTGAGCGTCTATCTGCCAAGCGTTTACAAATTCTACGGGTTGGTGTTCGACGAGGTCATCCGGCTGCATCGCGAAGCCGGGGTACCGCTGCCCGCGATCCACATCGGCGGCGACGAGGTACCGGCAGGGGCGTGGGCAGGACGCGACCGTCACGAACTGAAAAATCAGTTTACCAACGGGATGCTGGATTTGGCGGAGGAACGCGGCATCAAATTGGCGGGCTGGGAGGACATCGCGCGAGGGCTGGATTCCGCCACCACCGAACGACTGCGAAAATCGCTGTACTTCCTTAATGTATGGAATACCAAAGGAATAGAGGGCTTCCCCGTCGTGCTCTCCCCGGCGGACTACACCTACCTTGACCTGGCCTACAGCGACAGTCCCGAGGAAATCGGCCTCAACTGGGCGGGCTATGTGGATGAGCGCAAGACTTTCTCGCTGCAGCCCAGGGAGTACGTCGGCGACATCATCGGGGTGGAGGCTGCGCTTTGGTCGTCGCAGCTCCGCAGTTTCGACGACATCACCTACCAGATGTTCCCCAAGGTCTTGGGCACCGCCGAACGTGCATGGAATGCCTTCCCAAATTGGCCTTCCGAAGACGCCTTCGCTGATAATTTCACCCGTTTCTACAGTATTATTTTGGCCAAGGAGGTGCCTGTATGGAAGGAGATGGGGTTGCGGTACAGGACACGGTGAAATTTGCCGCACGCAAGATTTCCCAAAGGTATCAAATATTTTTTTTATTTTTGCACCGCGTAAAAATACTCAATCCATTGAGCAAAATGTATTGATATGTATAAAAAGACTGAATATCAAATTATTAAATCACGACTTGAAGAGCCAAGACGATTCATTCAAGTGCTGATGGGTCCTCGACAGGTGGGAAAATCAACGGTGGTGAAACAAGTGCTGCAAGACTATGAAGGGGATTATTTGTTCCACTCCGCCGACAATGTGCCCGCGACGAACAGCGCTTGGATTTCCGACTGCTGGTCGGCAGCGAGACGTCTGATGGCTGCCAAAGATCTGAAAACTATGTTGTTAGTGATTGACGAGATACAAAAAATCTCAAACTGGAGCGAGGTGGTGAAAAAGGAATGGGATGACGACAGTTTTCACGATTTGGAAATCAAGGTGTTGCTCCTTGGCAGCAGCCGAGTGCTGCTGGAAAAAGGATTATCTGAATCTTTGGCGGGACGTTTCGAGGAAATTCGGATGACAAATTGGAGTTATCCAGAGATGAAAGAATGCTTTGGTTTCACGCTTGAACAATACCTTTTTTTCGGCAGCTATCCCGGGGCGGCACCGCTGATAAAAGACGAAGATCGTTACCAGCAGTACATCCAGTCGTCTATCATTGATGCAACCATCAACAAAGACATTCTGATGGACACGCCCATCAGCAAACCAGCACTGCTGCGCCAGACGTTTGAGTTAGGTGCGGCCTATTCGGGTCAGATACTCTCCCTAAACAAAATGTTGGGTTCCCTGCAAGATGCCGGCAACACCACCACATTGGCCGGCTACGTCAACCTCCTGAATGAGAGCGGTTTGCTCTGCGGGCTTCAGAAGTTCAGTATGGATGCCGCACGCAGAAAGGCCAGCATTCCGAAATTCCAGGTTTACAACAACGCCTTGAAAACGGTGCTCTGTCCGTTCACTTTTGAACAAGCACTTCTCGACCGCAAGGCGTGGGGGCATATCTTCGAATCAGGAGTAGGTGCCTATATCGTCAGTCAAGGCTTTGCCCATCGTTTTGAGGTCTATTATTGGCGTGAACGAAATGATGAGGTTGATTTTGTCCTTAAGAAAAAAGGGACTATCGTTGCACTTGAAGTGAAAAGCAATGCGGAGAAAAGCAACGCCGGACTACAGAAATTCAAGGCAATGTTTAATCCGAAGGAAGTTCTTGTTATCGGCGGAGGTGGTCTTCCTGTAGAGGAGTTTCTGACGATGAATTTGCAGAAACTATTTTGATATCCCCGCAAAACAACATCCGAGATAAAAAATCCACCTTTGCTGCCAGGAATCTAAACATTTTTAATAAGAACCAAGCCATTATTATGATCAACAAAATCACCCTCCTGCTCTGCGACACATACCTAGGACTGCTGCCCGAAAGCATCCCGAGTATTGTGTCGGAATTTCTGATGGGGTTCTTTTAGAGCATGGAGCCAACTGCGTCTCCTCAGTTGGGACAGGTGTTTGTAGAGACGCGGCGCGCCGCGTCTCTACGGCGCTCGACCGTTTTTCAAGACGAAGCACATCTCTTTGGGGTTGCATAAAATATCGGCAACCATGTCAAAAACCATACGACAACGGCAGAAAAGTGTTAAAAAATAAACAGATAGTCACTTTTTTGAAAAATTTCAAGATTTTAGTCTTGCTTATTTCATGGAATTGTTGTATTTTTGCCGAGTTATTATTCTAGATGTATGACATACAATGTTATTGACATAGCGAGTCTGAATGTATAGCATACAATCTTATTGACATAGCGAAGAAACTGGCCGTGCCGTAAGGCACGAAACCTCAATAACCCCACATGAAACGAAGTGCCGTGTGGGGAAAGCGGCCACCCCGTGCAAACCGGCGTGCCAAAGGCACGCAACAAAAACAAAAAAACTAAATATTCACCAAAAACCAAAAACCATGAGTTACACCTCATCTTATTACCATGTCATCTTCCGCACCTGTCGCAGCGAGCAGACAATCCCAATCGAACACGAGCAAGAACTCTATGCTTACATATACGGCATAGCAAGAAATCTACGGTGCACGACTCTCCGTATAGGTGGAATGCCAGACCATGTTCACCTGTTCGTTTCGCTTCCCCCGACTTTATCAATTGCATCATTTGTACAAAGAGTCAAGACCGACAGCAGCAAATGGATGAAAGCAAACCCCAACTTCCCACGCTTTCAGGGTTGGGCACGAGAATATGCTGGTATCAGCAAAAGTTCAAGTGAAAAGGATACGATCGTCAACTATATCATGCGACAGAAGGAACACCACAAACGATTCTCTTTTGCAGAAGAATATCGAGTTCTGTTGGAAGAGAATGGTATCGTTATTGACGAACGTTATTTTTTGCGGAATGATTAGTAGCGTGCCTCTGGCACGCAGTTCCCGAACCGCAGTTGCCACCCCACACTGCGCTCCACTCCGTTTCGCTTGTGTGGGGTTATTGAGATTTCGTGCCTTCGGCACGCAGCCTACGCATCGCATCCGCCACCCCACACTGCGCTCCACTTCGTTGCGCTTGTGTGGGGTTATTGAGATTTCGTGCCTTCGGCACGCGGCGCAAATTGTAACTGCGACATTATTTTGGGACATGAGTCGCCGCAGTGACGGTGCTTCGGAGTACAAGTCGCCAAAGAGGACAGGACTTCGATTCACATACCCTATTCTATTTTGCTCTAAGGCAGCAAACACAACATCGAATCTCGAGCTGTCCCTTTATACAAGTCCCCATTAAAATGGTATAGGTCTTGTTGGTTTTGTTTTGAATCGTCAACATATTCAAATACAATAACATCCAAATCCTCATATACCCGAAGAGTTTCGTTTGAAGTGTGAGGAACGTAGAAGTCAAGAAAACACACTTCCTCTTCAAGAAAGCCTTGTCTGTGGTATAAGGAAATAATGTCGAATGTGCCGTCAAAGTTGCGGTGAAGCACATAATGCTTGTCATTTTTGGCCTTTACCGATCTGTCAGTCAGGATATCACGTTCCAGATACGCATATCCGAACAAAATGCAAAAAAGCCAAAAGAATGTGACCCCAGAATAGCACAACCATAAAAAAGCCTTTCCAATAGGATGCCACTGTTTGGAGACTACATGAAGCCAACAGGCACAAGTCACAGAAGTGAGTATCGTGGCCGCGACGAGCAGCCAACCATCGCCCATATAAGCCAAATGCGTGAACTTCGGCAAAAGCGCTCTGACAACAGCATAAATCGCCCAAAGGATTATTGTTGACACTGTCAACACAAGTGTAGGTTTGTGTATTTCGGACTGGGAATTTTCCATTTTTTCCTTCTTATTTTTTACGGTTTTGTTAAAACCCATACTCCTCAATGTATTCCAACTTCTCGCCGCTGAGTTTGGTCAGGAAACTGTAAATTTGCTGAATGTTTTTCCCGGCGACATTGGTGAAATGGGCTTTGAATCCTTGGCTAGTTACCCGTTCTATCACCCATTGCGCACCGTCCATCATCATCTCGAACTCGCTATGCGGGAGTTCGTCGAGACGTAACTTTTCCATGTATTGCAGCAATTGCTCATATTGGGCGGCGGTCATTTGTTTATGACCCTCTCCTCCAGATAGAATCTTCCAATAGAGTATTATTTCCTGCTTGGTTTTCATCACACGGAACGCCACGGATGGATGGAAGGAGGGGAAAAAGGAGAAACGGAAAATAACCTCGTCTTCCTTCAACTGGTTGTTATAGAGGACTGGCTCCTGCATTTTCGTCAAATCCTTGGAAAAAGCGTCGACCCAGAAAAAGGAATGCCAAGCATCCAAATAATAGTCTTTTGACGCTTCAAGGTGGCCGTCTTCCGGCCAGTTGATGAGGTATGAATACGGAAAATGTACGCCATACACAGTATCATACGGCAGTTCCACCAATGGATTGTGTTCCTTGTGCAGCTGTTGCTCCAATTGCAAAACAGGCATATAGATTTCAGTAATTGTCTCTACATCAGGATTCATTTCCAATACTTTATAAAAATATTTCAGTGCACTGTCACCGGGCTGGGCCACCACGGGAGTACGGTCGTAGAATGAGGCCCAGTCGTCTCCGGTTTTCCTGAATGAAGAGTCATAATGGGTAGGGGGGTCTACAGGCTTGTTTTCCAGAAGATATTCCCAGTAGTAGTATTTGCCCATCCATAGTGTGGTTTCTTCATCAAGCGGGTTTTGCAGCAGTTTCCTGTGGCACGCTTCGATGTCTTCCCAACGCCATTTGTCGCGCTGCGTCTCTATAACGGGATTTCCGTATTGCGGGCGGATGTCCGATGGCAAGATGAACTGGTAGTTCACGTGTGCGTAACAACGGACGGCCTTCCCGTCTTCAGTGCCCGGTTCCCATTTGGGCATCGTTTTCACCACGCGGATGAGCTCATCGGCAAAGCCGTAGTCGCTTGGAGGCCATGAATCGTCTTTCACAAACCCGATGGAACCATCCTTTTCCACAACAAATTCCACGCGGGCTCTATATTCCTCCAAATCCCGCAGCGCTTCCGGCGGATAGTGAATAGCCTTTTGGATGAATGCCGCACAGGCCTCCCCGCCGCCAGGAAAGGCAGGCGAGACCGTTTTGTACACGCCACCTGCGTAATTCACCACCATATCCACGTAGTCCGTGTCCACAAGTGCCACCAAAAGTTCTGCCACGCGATTCTCTTTTTTCGGTTCAGGGCACTCCGTGTAATAGGAGACGCTGTTCTTGCCGTCCTTAAACTCCAGTATGTAAGGAGTTTCAAATCCTGAACAGTGGGTGCAATGCGGATAATGTATGAAATCGATCTCTGTCAGGATTTTCTGGATTTGCTGCCACTCAGAAGGCAACAACTGCCGATTGCCCGAGTCAACGACACCCTCGTCCCATTCATTCCCATAGTATTTATTCTCGGTCACATCCACAAGCCCAGTATCGCTCACCTGCATATATGTGGTATGCTCCACGGATCCCCTCAAGGCTCTGCCCTTCTGCCATGTCAACAGCACATGGTCGCCCGTTTGCCGCACTTGTATGAACAGCGGGTGCGCGAATTTCGGGATATAGTTCAAACGGAGAACGCACTCCTCTTTGCCAAGGGAGATGTCGCGAAGGGGCTTGACGTCAGCCAGCCTCATATAGAAGACCACTTCCCCGACAGCGTCGTTCATATCCCCGTCCTCCTTATCGTCAAAAAAGTAATTTTTAGGGAAGTAGTCGTTGAAATTCCATCGGTCACGGTGCTGCTGTGCGGACAGCGGCATAACATTAACCACAGAAACGGTCAGACACAATACGAACATCCATAAAACCTTGTGCATAACAATTCGCTTGGAACTTCTGGTTCTTATACCCTTCACGCCGTCTCCGCAAACGATGCAAGTTCCGTAAAACATCCTCCGAAGAAAACGACGCTGCAAACCTTAGATTTGCAGCCGCAAAAATAAACAAAAAAAGGATACATTAAACTGACTTAAAAATGGAAAGAAAAAGAAAGGGAGACAACAAGTT
>Ga0310696_10001702_pt1 | contig 31265 bp, 12 predicted proteins | sample AusTroGonzalo_MG_4_FD_203885 | JGI IMG/M metagenome (GOLD analysis project Ga0310696, IMG submission 203885) | Bovine rumen microbial communities from tropical cattle in Woodstock, Queensland, Australia - Gonzalo_02 (v2) (version 2) | ecosystem: Host-associated > Mammals > Digestive system >... | reverse complement strand
CGGTTAGCCATTTCATACCATCGCGGCCGTAACTGTAGCGGATGGTCTTGTCTGCCGTCGAATCCGGTATGACGGTGAGAATATCGTTTGAGATATGTGCTGCGTGAATGGAGTTTTGTCCTTTGTCTTTTGCCGCCATACCTGCACCACCGAGTGACTGCGCGCTCAGACGTAAGAGCGGACGGTCTGCTTTATTATTGCGGCCGAAATACGGCAGATGGAAGACAATCATTTCCTTGTCTTTGGTAGTTGCTGTTTGCGTGAGGAAGGCATTACCCATTGAGATGGTTGTTCCTTTATCCCAAGAGCGGGAGGTATATATCTGATCTCCGTTGTGGATATATTCGCCTGCGCCGTCCATCTGATAAATAACATGCGGTATATACATCTGGCGCAGATAACTCTCGCCTTCAAGGGTGGTATCTGTACGATAGTCAGAAACAAGCCATGGCAGACCTTTCATATTCCATCCCATATCTTCCTGGCGCGTGAAATTGAGGTCGGCTCCCGTTCCCGCCGTGCGGTTGTCGTATTGCGTGAGATAGATATTCTTGTCTTCTGAATCTTCAGTATAGACATATTGTCCCATGGAAGCCGCAAAAGCGGTAAAGCGAAGGACGGTATCGGTAGTCTCGCCGAAGTCCATGAGATAGCCTTCTGTAGCCGAGCGGTTGACAGTATCTACTGGCAACCAAAGCGACGAGTTATTGGTCTGGAATACATAATCCTTCTCGGACCGTGCCGCACCGCTGTATTGATAGGTATTGAAGGTAAACGGCGAGGTGTTGATGGTTATCGTATCTGTAGTACGGTCATATGCCGAAACGGTAATATCAGCTGTGCTATAGGAGAACGGGAAAGCGGTCATCGAGTAGCGCTGGTTCGTGAAGCGCTTCTCGGCCGCAACATAATCCATCTGTACGTCATGTCCGTTTCCGTAGAACGATGCACCGGGCTTGAGAAGCATATATCCCGGACGGAGAATGATACCGCTGAACTCCGTGGCATCCGCATAATTCATGGTCATGGCGCTGCTATCCATTAGATAAACCACTGATCCCGGATGCGGGTATATATTGCCTCCGTAGTGATTCTTGAATGCCTCCCGGAGAGTCAAATAATCCGCTGTTGTGATACGAGTATCGGTTATCTCATTGGTGAGTGAAGTCAGCAGCACGGCTGTCTTAGGTGCTACGTGCCATGTCTCGAAGGCTCCGTTATCGACGGTACCTCCTATCTTACGCGGATTACCGAGTATATCCCGATCGCGCCAGAAGCAGATGAGGCTGTCGGCTATATAGGGGTTATAGACAGCAGGCAGGGTGTTAGCGCCGGCATTGATATGCGTGCTGTGTTCATGCAGTTGGTATGCCAAAGCCGGATCATCCGTGAGATACGAAGGCAGTGTGTAAGGTGTCCGGTTCGTCATGTATGGAGCGAAATATCCGGAAAGCGTATTTATACCGCTGAGCGCAATATTATTCTTTATGGCACCCGTAACGGCATCCGTACTGTCAATAGGTTGCACACCTTCTTTTTCCGCCACAATGGTATTATTGAGTATCAGACCGTCAGCACCTACACGTACGAGTGCCTGCGCAGAGTCATTATAAATGAGTGTGTTATAGAGCAATCCCTTCTGTACGTCCACCATTGGGGCGCCGTTCTCTACATTCAAATCAGTGATGATACAGTTACGAATCGCGGTATGCGCCGAATTGAGTACAATAGGTGCGGACGGGAATACCGAGTCGGGATTAGTAATGACGAAACCGTCCAGGAGGAAGCCGAGCTGGAAGGTTCCTTCTCCGGCACGCACGGATCCGATACGTGTGGGTGCCGCATTAGGAGAAGCCACACCGGACACATATGAACGTACGTAGTTGACGAAGCGCTGACACTCACCATTGGTATAAGCGGTGATAGCAACGGAGTCCGGATTCACCCATGCCGTATCGTTGAAACTGTTCGGCAGCGAGCCATAGACGCTTACGCCGTCTCGCGCATGGACATAAGGTTCGGCGGCTGCGTCGTATGAACCTTTGACAAAGACGTATGCTTTCTGGGTCTCGGGACTTGCATTACGGTTCAGATAGGTATATACGGCAGCTGCATCAATCGCGTTCTGCAGTTGTCCTTGTCCGAGTGGAGATTGCCATGAAGAACCGTCTCCGGCCATGCCGAATGGCAGGTTAGGTTGTACGTACAATATACGCTGGAGGACGGCCTGACACTCATACGCGCCGCGTTCCATTCCCAGACCGCTCAGACGCGGTTTGGATGCCAAGTCGCTATCATTAGCCAGCGAGTAGATGAGTCTGGACTTGAAGCCGTTCGGACGACGCCAGTACCTGTCCTCATGAGCCGTTGTTTCATCCGGATATTCATGGAAGAACACTTTGCGTCGGTATATAGTTGAATCCGCCGCGTTCATGGTCTTCAGGCCCGGGTTGAGCCGGAAGTCACGAGACCGCCTGTTGGAGGAGATGGTAGCAGTATCTATCGGGTTCATGAAGTTAGGTCCGGTGATAATATCGTTATTTTCCGAAGCCAGGTTTTCGTTATTCCAAGTATCCGGTCCTCCGATGAAGCAACCCCAGAACGCATTATTAGTTACCTTGTCTTCCAAGCCGACACGGTCTTTGTTCGTCTTCTTATCCCATATCCAATATTCCGTTTCTCCCTTCGTTCCTATCTGCAGCTGAGTAGTGGTGTCTGAGGCAAGGTCATCCTTCCAAATAATAGAGTTATGAATCTCACTCATTTCGCAACCGAGGCGCAGGTGTCCGCCATTGAGAGCAAAGGTAGAGTTGACAATGACGGTCGGGTTATGTACCAGATCAAAGTTATTATCTCCCTCTGACGGGTCTGAGTTACGCGAGAAGATTGGTGCACCGGCATTGGAATGGAATAGGGAGTTGACTATGAGCGACCCGCCACCACCGTAGCCGATGAAGACAGCCGGAGAAAGTTCGGCTACGCTATCCCTACGCTGACCGTTATCCATGAAGGTACAGTTGGAGATTGTCAGTTTGGGTAATACTGTTTTCACTCCGTCAATGAGGGCAGAGTCGGGGTGCAGCGCCATGTTGAAGTTAGGCGATTCTACACCACCTACATCTTCATATATACGTTGCCAGCGATAATAGATAGCTGCGCCACCTTGTCCGGTGAGCAGACCGCCGAGGGAGGTATAACTCTCACTGGAGGGGTCTTTGGTCGAATACGGATTGATGAATGTAATACCATCAAAGGTAATCGGGATAACCACACTATCCCGCGTCATGTATTCGCCTTGCCAGTTCGCTTGGGTTTGCTGCCTCGTCATATCTTCGATAATAAAGAGCTGGTTGCGCTGGCTGGCTGTACCGATGTTCGGCATCTCAATGACGGTCGGGTTTGCCAACGGGTCTCGCGGAGCGTCTTCTACATCATGGCTATATCCGCCGAGGAAGTTAAGACTGCGTATACCGTAGTCGGTGTCCGCCATGGCGCTATCCGGCAATATCGGTTGCGGCGTGTTGGACGAAATAACAAATGCGCGGCGGTTATCCAATACTTTGCTGGGAATGAAGACATTGTCTTTGCTTCCCAAGAAGCAGACATATTTGTCATGATTGTTATGCGACGACATGAGCAGTTCTATAGCGTACTGCAGATCCGTCGTCGGTGTCTTCCATGACAAACCGTTTTGGTTAACACCCTTATCCTCTGTAGCCACCCAGACGGTGTCTATCTCTTGACCTTTGATATCCAGCTGAACGTATTGGTATTCATACATACCGATATCAATATAGACATCTGTCTCACCCATTTTGGGGTTCTTGGAGATACGGTACATATTTCCGCTCATCTCGCTTTCATTGGTGCTACGTGTATAGTGCATGTAATATTGGTCTGCCAAAGGCAGCGGGGCATTAGCATCCGACATATAATAACCGTAACGATACGCATACCAGTTATAAATACCCTGCAACGGAGACTGAATTGCGTTGAATGTTGCGATCGGTAGACCGCTGATGGGTAGTACACTCCATAAGGTACAGGTATCTGTACCCAAAGCTTCGTTCGCGGCTTCCAAGGCTTTTTCCGCTGTCTCGAACTGCTCCGCCCCCGTATACCTGGTGATATAGTACGCTATACCACGTGTAACCGTTTGGTTGAGGTGTCCCCAACCTTGGTCGGTAGTGAGGTTCATACGGGCGAGCAGCCAGTCGGCATTCTGCATATATCCGTCTATACCGGCGACGAAAGTCGGCTGTTTGAAGTTTGGTCCGTCCGGTGCATTATTCAGACGATTGATGAGCACGTTGTTATTACCGTGCAGATATGTAAAGAGGCTGTCGCTTCGTTCTACGGTATCCCCATTATCGTCCACTTTCAGGCGGACGGTAGTTTGTCGGCTGTCTTTATAAGCACGCTGCTCTTTGCGTGTCATGAGGTAACCCTCCTTGGTGGGTTTCATTCCGGTCGGACCGTATCCCTTACGATATGAGCAGAAATAGAGTCCTTCCATGGAGTCACCCACTTGACGGAGTTCCTTCAGTTTTTTGATAACATCCACATGGAATGTATCCAAATCCGCCTCTCTATCCGGCGAAGTCCAGTAAGCATACGTACTGTCATATTCATGATAGAGTTTTTCGTATCTGTCCCAGACTGACCCGTCGTAGTGGAATACACCTGCGCGGGAGGCCTTGTATTTGGTATTGAAGGCCTCAATTGATTCGGGCAATGGCTCTTCCACGTGCTCTAACTGTCCGATATTATCCACCTCGAATACCTCATTACCCCAGAAGATGGTATTTACTGCAATCTGCATGGAGTCGGGGTTGTCATAGTGGTTATTAGCGAGGAAGTTATAAATAGCGGAGTACGCTACGGCTTTATTCTTCATGAAATGGCAGTTTACAACGCGCATCTGAGATTGTGCCGCCACAGAAAGCACACCGCCGAATCCCTGACGTGCATCGGCATCCGGGATGTACTCTTCACCGGATACGGTTATCGGGTACAAACCACGACGCGCTTCGTTATTATCAAACAGAGAGTTGGATATGTCACAAACGGCATTGGTGGCAATACATCCTCCGGCAGTCCATGGAATGAACTGTTGATCCAGTTTGGTCATCGGGCCTTGTGAATAGTTTTGTGTGAAGTGGCAGCCGTACATATAGATACCTCCATTTGAGTACAGACCGCCTCCGTTACCTGCCATGTTATTGGTAAAGAAGCAGTTCTCTACTACGATGGGGATGTTGTATAACGCGGGTTCGGTTACGTTCGGTATATCTGCATTCGGTTCATCGAACGATTGCGTCCAGTTACCATCGACAAAGATACCGCCTCCGCGGAAATAGGTCTTGGTTTGATAGTGGTGACTGGCGGTGTCTCCCGGGTCGAGGTGGTTTGCATAACCGCCGGTTATTTGCAGTCCGTCAAACTCGGTGGTACGGCCTAAGATAGACAGGTCACATTCTTTGTAGAACGAATCCGGTTGGTTAAACGGAATAGCGTCCTTAGGAAGAAACATCGGAACGCCCGGCACAGGATTATTCTTGTCGTAACTGGGGTTCACGCGTTTGTATTTACGAGGTTGTGGTCCCACTTTGGTCGAGTCGGCGTGCATGGTAATGACGTGATAGACGTGCGTGAAGCCTTCGCCCGCCACTGCATTTCCGGAGAGTATCGTCTGACGCTCTAACTCCCATGGTTCAATGACGGAGTTGAGGTTGTTGTCTCGCATCGGGCGGTGACGGTCATCACGTATACGAATAGAATCCAATGATGCTGCATTGATGATATAACCCGCGCCCGGAATCTTCACATTTTCAGTAGGACGTCCGTAGAAAGCACCGGTGAACTGGTCAAAATAACCTTCTTGCCCGTACTTGTGGTCTGATGGTCTGGAATCAACGCCTCCGATGACATAGATTCCTTCCGGAACGAGGAAAGTATTGTTTCGTACCTCGTCTTGTTCACCGTACGCATTATGATACGGATAGTAGGTTCCCGCCTCTATAAACACTTCAAAGACAGTATTACGGTATTGCTCGGGATCCGATTTGCGGGCAGCAATGATATAGTCAAAGGCATCGCCGAGGCGGTGGAACGGATTCAATATACAGGAACCCATCTGACGGTACATATTGGCGGTATCGTTATCATGCCGCGGGTTATCCTGCAGCGTACGGGCTGCCTCGGAATCAATCAACTCGGAGTGCATGACGTACAGACGGTGCATGACGTATTGCGGATCCACGTTGATAGCGAAGTTCTTGTTCAGCGCGCGCGCACCTATTTCCACACAGTCATTGTTTTTCGAGACGAGTGTATCCGTTCCCCACGCGAATCCACGTTCTGCTCCTGTTGAAGTCCAGCGTGTACGACTTACACCGGCTATATCGGTAGTGTCCAAAGTAGGATAACGATTTATGGCTTTGAACCACTCCCTATAGGTCATACCGGCGTGCGCGAGCGTGGAGGACATCTCTATCGGATAGTAAAGAATAGCATCGAACGGGTCTTGACGGTCCCAGCGCACACCTTCGGTCTCACGAGGCGACAGTTCGATATTACCTTGTCCTTCCAGACGGCGGGACTCGACGGCGCAGAAACTGAACGGGTAATCAGTAGAACCCTCCGAACGGGTAAACGAACCGGATACATTCGCATTATCATTCGCCGTATTATGCCATATAACGGTAGAGTTCACGCGTGCATACGTGTTGTCAAACCACATACCGCCGGCGGACAGCGAAGCTGAGTTCTCGCATATGGTGGTGGAATAGACGTGTGCCAGCGAATCGGTATTCAGCGAGGCGGGGGCCTCGATATAAATACCGGCGCCGACATCCGCTTTATTCTTCTTGATGATGGTTCCGCTGACGAGGGCAAAAGGTTTCAGGTATAGACCGCCGCCGTATTCGAGCGCCTCATTATTCTGGATGACGCAGTTACGAACGTGCGCATAATCGGTGACAACAGCGCCCGCTCCGATACAGTCTTCCGGGTCCGGCGAATTGGCGTAACCGTCCTCAATGAACAAACCGTCCAAAACAGCGCGGTTTTCCTCGTCAGTCATGAAGGCTAACTGACCGCCATCCTCAATGATATATTCATTTAGATCGAAGAGGTCATTCGTAAAAGTCACCACGTGGAAGCATTGGCCGAGAGCACCCGTACTTGAAGTTACATATCCGGACAGTACGGTTCGATAGGTCAGCGGGTCGCGATCATCGACAATAGTGCCGCCTTCTTCGTGGTAGTAGCCCGGTTTATAACCGCCCTTTAGCTGTATGCCATGCGGGACGATGAATGAGTAGTCCAACGTGTTGTCATGGTAATAATCTACACTATGCTTGGTAGAACGCGTAGGCGTATAATGCGCACCGTAGGTATCGCTCGTTGTCGAACCTACGTTATCGCCTTCCAGCCATACTTCCACGGTCCAACTCTTGTCGGGTTGTTGGGAAACAGGTATCTCCGCTATAGTGCTGTAGCGCGATTCCGTCATCAAACTATTTTTGTATCGACCTGCGGCATCGAGCACAAGCTGCAGTTTCTGCGCACAAGCCGCATTCTCCGGCGAGCGTCCCGAAGCGTCACCTCCCGGCGAGTCATACGAGATATAGAAAATCGCCTTACCCGGATGGGTAGTCGTATCCGGACGGATACCGTACGCTGCGTTGTATTCGTATGCTCCGATATCAATCTGGCAATCTTGTACACGTTTGGCAAAAGCCACATCGTTTTCCGGGATAACCGCCTGCGCTACGCTCTGATATACGAAAGAATTTCTGATGGCAGAATCCGATTTCCCTTTTTGGCGCAAAGCGGTATAGAATTCTCCGGCAAAATCCTCTGTACCATGGTTGACACAGCTGGAGTCGGTCTTGGCATGGTTAAGCAATTGGAAGTCGTTCACGGCACTTGCATGGCCAGGCGTATAGACTCCATTGACAAAGTCCGCAGCAAAAGGAGTATTGGCCGCAGACGGCGCTACGCCATTAAGGTATATATTATCAATACCGTAATTATCGTACGTACCGGTCTTTGTCCCATAGTTGCCTACGTTTCTATTCGTAGCAGCGTACGGCTGAGCCACTTCGGATTGGATATAACAATGCAGGAATGGGTTCACATTGTTAAAACTTGTATTTCGGTCACGGATGGCGACACCGTTGTTACCATACACAATCGTATTCGCCACAAACAGGTTTGGATTGGATGCGGTGGCCAATGAGATAGCTCCTCCGCTAATCTTTCCATTCTCAACAAGCGTTGCCGTATTATAAGCGACGGTGTTATTGAAGAACCGGCCCACACAGAAACCAAGACCTCCGGCAGAGCCGTAACTGTAGTTATTGGCGAACAAGGAGTTGAAGCACGTACCCTCGTACATAAACATACCGCCGGCAAAAACCTGATTCTGGCTGACTACAGAACCTCCTATAGAAGCATTGTTAAGCACAAAGCAGCCCTCAATCGTCGAAGTAGCACCGTCGCAGAAGATACCGCCGCCTTTCACACGCGAGCAGGCAGAGAGGTTGTTGATGACGATACAGTTGCGTAAGTGGGCACCCTCGTACATCAATACGCCGGCACCGCCACCATGCGCCATTGCCTCGTCATGCAAGAAACCGTGACGGATGGTAAAACCATCCCAATTCACATCTGTGTAACCCACATAATGACTATCTGGACGTTTTCTATTCGTTGCGGCTGTTCGCAAATCCTGCACGGCACCTGTTGAACGATCCGTATGAGGCAATGAGTCGTTACTGAAAGTACCTGCCATTGTTACCGGGTCTCCGATACCACCACCTCCATAGGTTGGTATACATACATCCGGCATGGTCAGCACACGTTTGCGAAGCGTAGAACGTTCCGCTGTAATGTTGTACGTATCGATAGAACGTACTTCCGTCGCTTTCGGATTCTCTACCGTAGTATCATTAATTACCGGTTCTGTCGTGTTGGTCAGTACATAAGTGTCTTTCTGTGTTATCAATTTGAAATTGGTTATGAAGAACTCACGTCTATTCGGGTTTTTTGTTCCCCAATCTTGATCCGGATTAGCCTCCGTTCCTTTATCGTATTTATAGTACCACGGAATATAGTCGGGGTCACGACCGTCATCTGTACCATAGGTAGCATCGGCGCTCTTCGTGTTTTTCGTACCATCTAACACTTCCACGAACACCGTCACGTTCTGAACGGTAGTGGTGGTAAACGTCACTGTCTTGCGGAAGGCTCTTGCACGTACATTATTAGCAGTGCCATCTGTTAACGTATTACCTCGACATTTAAGCAAGACAGGAGTAATCAAATCATTCCCTTCGGCATTCAAAATGTGCAAATAGATACCACAATTGGTAGTCACGTCAAATGTACCATTCGTATTTCGGTATCCACCACTTAAATCAAAAGTCAAGGTATGTATTCCATCCTCTAAGTTCCGCAAGGTTTGCCACATCTTCAAGCCCGTCAGCGAACCGTTTCCTATACGTATCCAACGATATATACCACTTGATACATTATCTACTTGGGTATTGGGGTTATCATAATCATATATCCTCAATGCATCCGTACGCCACTCTCTATTTACATGGTAATACGTCTTCGTACTCGGATTAAGGATGTGCCAATAGTCTTTATTTGCTAATTGCTTTCCATACAGATATTGCGTTGAATCAGGAGGCGAATCATGCTCACGGAGTGTAGATCCGGAAGCAAAATTCGGATATTGGAAATATTTGTCTGTATTATCCGCCTCATGGGCATAGGTATAGGTGTTGGTTATACGCTTGGTCTTGTACTCATACGAGCGTGTGTTCGTCGTAAGTATGCGTGACCAGTCATTATCCCAGAACTTAGCAGCATCAGTATTAAACGCATAGTCATCTTCTTGCTTCGGATTGACATCTGAGATCTGTAGAATGGTCTCATAATCCGTAGCCTCAAAGTCTTTTGCCGGTAAGGATTTCGGAATGGATATTACATCGGACATCAAAGCTTGGCGTTCCGTCATACCTGGGGCCGGATACTTGCCCGCCGGGAAACCGCCATAGACGGAGACACTATCGCGCATTACAAAGCCCTTATAGTCGGTGTATTTACCGGCTCCTACCCATACTTGAATAGAGTCTTTGTGCCACGATTTATTAGCGGCAGAGGCTTTCTCGACAGCGTACTGCAAACCGCTCACATATTTTTCTGCGCGGGTGTTGTTTATCCAACCGTTCGTTTGTTCTGCGGTTATAAATTTAGTAAATGAGCTATAATCACTCATTGTTCCGGTGTAAGGATTCGCACGCCAGAAGGTACGCGATGCTCCGGATATCTCGCCATACGGATAGCGCGCATCATATCCCCAGTCCGGAAAACCAGAATCTTCCGTTCCGGCATTCACTACCTCGGTCTCCTCGCTCTCTGTCGGGTTTATATCCTTTATCGTTTCGGTTTGTCCATCTCGCGGACCATTCACGTAATTATTCACTACCGTTGTCCAAGTATTGGTTACCGTAGTCGTACTGGTTCCTCCGGAACTAGAACTTGTGAAATAACTTCGTCCAAAGCCGCCTGAGTATTTTTCATCGGTGGTGAGGATAGGGTTACCCCCGCTATCCAACAGGCGGTCACAGGTCTCTTCGGGATCGATCTGATCACCAGGCGCTAAAGCCGGACCAGCCACAGTACTGAGCCTATAGACCGTATTTCCGGCGATGGCATTGGACCAACTCGAGCCGTCGCGTTTACCCGCGCCGTTAGGAGTGACATAGATAACAGCGCCTAACGGCGGCAGGTCGGCATTTTCGATAGCACCTACATCCGGCGCACCGCCGCGATTACGCTTGTTATTATCCGTGCGGTCGTAGTTCTCATTGTCTTCATATTCCGAGCCTGCTGCATTGACGCAGGGGTTGGTTGTCAAGGGAGCATAAGATACCGTTCCACCATACAACGGCTTGTCACCTGTGGTAGATGTGCCCACATTACGAGACGGATTGACGAAACTCGGGTAATTGGCATCCGTACTGTTAGAACGCGTGAAGATGGCTTTATTGTTCTTCTCCGATGGAATCGGCGCTTTCAGCGAGGCACCGAACGTGGTGATACCGGGGTCCTCCGGCACGAATTCTTCCGGTATAACGATGGTAAAGTCCGGGTCGAAGAAACCACGCGGTTGAAGAGGATCCAGTTTCTGCAGACGCAGGTCATGGTCGAACATATTATATTCGCCAAACACGTAAGCTTGTCCTTCCGGGAAGACCGACATCACACCTATTTCATCAAAATCCAAGTCACCTCGGTTATCCAAAGGACGGTCGCCGTTGCAGAAGACAATAGAGTTATTGACGCGGATGAAACCATGCAGAATATGACCGTGGTGCGCTGGGTTCTCGCAGGTGATGGACTGCGTATCATCATCGGTTTTCTTGTCATCCGCCTTGAACGGATAACCTACGTTATTGACGATATCGCAGTGCTCGATTTCTATGTATGCACGGCCGTTGGCGGTGACGATTCCATGGTCGTTGATAGTTCCGCCTTCGCCTTGATAGTCTGCCGTATTGTTACGTACCACGCAGTTAACCATCTTCAACTCGGCATAACATACATCGCCCTCGCTGTTCAGATACTCGCCGTTCACATAGACAGCTGCACCTTTAGGTGAAGAGCAGTTGGTGATGACGCAGTTACGCAGTTGGTTTCCGCGCATGTGGATACGTTTGGACTGCTCCGTATTCAGGTTATTGATGAGTACGCCGCCTCCTGTGTGTACCGACTGACTCAGATAGACATTATGCGTATTGGCGTCACTAAGTGTGAAACCGTCCACAATAGAATGCTCTACGTTACCCATCACAATAACGTGCGCCGCATTGTTCTCATAACCGAGCTCACCTCCGATACCCGTGATGTTCGCCGTGATATTCGATACATGGTCACGCGGATTGCGTTCCTCCGTACTTGTACCGGTGAGTTTACTCGGATAACCGCCATAGAGACGCATGTGACTGTCCACACGAATTGCCGCCGAACGGATATTTCGGTCGAGGTAGTTACCCGGACCGGCAGTAGTGATGGTTCCTTCCTTCACCAGAATCTGCACGTAGTCATACCGCGTCAGCTCACCAGTAGGCTTACCGGTCTCTTCATCCAGCGCAGGTATCATATAGTGGTGATTACCTCCATCGTCATCCTCCAGGAATAGACGGAAGAACTGCATCGCCTCACCGATATCACGAATAGGTACATCCCAAGAGTTTCCTTCATGGTCCTGCCGTACGAAATCGCCGTTACTGTCATATACACCCTTTCGTTTCGGGTCAATGAAAAGAGTGGGGATTGGAGAGCCTCCTTGGCGTCCCTCCAGTCCTTGCGGAGCAATCAATGCATAGGTAAGCGCATCCGGTTGACGCACCAGGGCGCCGAGTGTCGATACCGGCTCAAACGGGTTGGATACGACGCCGTAGTCCGTATGCGCATGACGAATCCACTCTGAAGCATCCTGCACGGCATCCGTCACCTGTACTCCCTTATGATCCAGTGCCGAATAAGAAGTCAAGTGCCATATACGCGGACCCGGAATATGCGCTGCATCCAGATGCATGAATACACCGGGACCGGTTATGGACGAACTCCTCTTATCCCAGTTGGAGGGATCTACCGTGGGCTCGAAAAAACAGGGGAAGTTACCGGTCGAGCCTTTTTTCGGGAAGTTCTCCTTCTCTAGAGAGAATACCATTTCTTTCGTCACACCCGTCCAATCGGAGATATCGTGGTTCATGAACGCGGAGTGGTAAGCAAATATCTCGTGTTGCGGATCTACCTTCTGACGAGCGGTAGCAAACTGGATATCATTGTTCGCTGCGCATTGGTTACCCCAGAATACGGAGTTGAAAATCATACCGCAGTTACGAACGTATATACCTCCCGTACGTCCGTGACGTCGGCCATAATAAGTTACGTCCGGACCGATACAGTTGTTTCCGGTCACCGTACAGTGGTTAATCGTACCGCCTTCCGCCAGATAAATACCGCCGCCTTCCGCTGAAGCTGTGTTATTATTGATAACGCATGCCGTCGCAAAAGGAGAGTAGTAACTGATTTCATCTACATGCGGGAACTCTTCCGGCACGTGGCATATGAGTAGACCGCCACCGCAACGCGCAGCGCAGTTCGTGATATGACTGTGACCTATCGATCCTTCGTGCTCAATGCATACACCGCCGCCGTAACCTTGTACTACACCTACACCGTTACTTTGGCATGTATGTACATAGCAGAATTCGGCTACACCGCCGCCGTCCATATAGATACCGCCGCCTCGCAGCGTAGCATTACAGCGCTCCACTGTACAGTTGCGTAGCTCTGAGTTACCCACCATATATACACCGCCGCCGTACGCTGTGTGCTCACGAGTGGTTGTGCTTCGGGAAGATGCATTACCGCTCGAGATAACACAGCCGTCAATAGAGGCCATACGCTCTAGCGGACGGAAATGTCCTGCATTCGACTCATCTACGCCTGAACCGGTATATTGACCGTTGGTTGCAAACCATACTACATGGTACGAGTTGGCGGGGTAGGTAGTATTGAAACGACCGCGGATGCTGTCGAATGTGAAGACCACTTCGGACGTGGAGTGGTTTCCGCTTAAAATCGTCTTGTATCTCAAATCCCACTGCGAAGCGATAGAGTCACCGGAGGTGGTTCCGACTCCGTTCGGGTCAGACCAGTTCTCACTCACTTTCTTGCCGTTTGCCATGATACGGTCGCCCGGTTTCGATTCCAGCGAGTCCGGATTGAAACCGCCATAGACGTGAATGCCGGCATACATCTTAAATGATGTATTAAGCATCGAACCGCCACTGGACTCGGTCGATTCAGTCGGTACATATGTTCCTGCAGCTACATAAACCGAACCCGAACTGAGGTTGTTGTTTCTCAAATAGTCGCGCAAATCGTTGATGGCATCCTGCAACTTGTTCGTCGCCGTTGCCCATGATAGACCGTCGTTGCTGAATACGCCGTTCGGGTGTACATAACGGATGGTGTCCGTCTGCGCGTACGCGCGCATCCCCAATCCCGCGCACAGGCACGCGATCAATATAAATAATAATATGTTGCGCTTACTATTCAATGCTCTAACCGATGTAGCAATATGTTTTATTCGTTAGCGGTCTTGTCGGCTGTGCCATCGACCAAAGGATTGTTCAAGTTAAAGTTTGCACGGAGCCAGGGCACAAAAGGCGAATCTGTATCTACCAATAAACGGATGGTAGGCTGGTAACCCGTTCCCTCGCTATCGTTTGTACGCATCAGCATTTGAAGCGGGAAATAGTTTTCATTTCCCTCTATTGTATAAGGAATCGTATAGAAATACGACCGTCCTTCCCACCATAATCCCTCATCGGAAGGAGTCACTATATTAGGTCGGTCATACCCGCCTGACGCAGGCAAAGCCGGTAATGTATTACGCATCGGCTTGAAACAATACGCATACCCGTTAAACAGTCGTCTCGCCTCCATATACGTTAAGCGGACTGCTTGCGACGGATCCGCCGAGTTGATACGCATCGAATCTGCTACATACCAGGTAATGTCCACTTTCGAGGCTACGTGGTACAGCAGCAAATCCAGATTATATACATTTCCTGCACTGCAGTCAAAGGAGCAGTAGTACCTTCCCTCGCGTATGTAGTTATACGGGGTGGAATATATATTTTGTAGGTTCTCCTGAATACTGTCAGGAGCCGTGTCGAATTTCCAATCCATTAAATCATTCATATCATCTATGCTCGCCATAGATGTGTTAAAGTTCAGTTTTTTATTGCTGCATATAGCATATGCTCTTCCCGATAGGGTCTCGTTTCTTAATAGGAATTGCAAATCCCCGTTGTATTTATAGATGCTGTCTCCTCTCGTTTCGTTGAGACCGTAGTAACGGGTGCGTGTCCAATCCTCTTCGGCAAGCGTCAACTCTTCTTTTCGCCATACTTCCCATGCGTCCGGTCCCGTTTGTTTCATGATAATGAGATACGCGTATTTTGGCAACTCAAATTGCTCGGCTGCACCCGGGTCGCCCATTACTCTATGTTGCCCGGAGGCTACGCGCTCCTGAATAGGCAGACAGAGAGACAACTTCAACTGAGTCGGCTTGTCCATCTCATTGCGGCATCCCATTAATGCCAGCAATAAGCATATAAATACTATGTGTTTCTTATAGTTCAATTATTATAGTCGATCCTTCTTTCCAATCCATCTCAACCGTAGCACCTACTTCCTGGTCGTGCTCCGGCTCCGGATCTACTTCACCTTTGTCGGTCAGCGCACAACTGATGACGCGAAGCGTACCCGCTTTCAGCGGTTCTTCTATCGTCAGTGTGGTGGTCGTATGGCGGTTGTTAGTCAGCGTCGCTCTTACCGTTACCGTCCATTGTTTGTCATCCTCGGTCGGGAAACATACCGTTGCAAGGCATGCATACGGCTGATTGCCGAATGCGGAATGCTGAACGCGGTGAACGGATGGCTGCTGGCTGGAAACTTTGTCCACCGCAACGCGCTCCATATTCATACGGCATCGGTTGTCGTACGCGAATATGCTGTCGCGGATAGTGAATCCGCACGCGCCGCCGGACATATAGCAGTCGAGGTTCAGCAAATCAGCGCAGGCTGTGGTATCCATTACCAGTGCTACTGCCGAACTGACCATATACATCTTTACATCGAAACGCGTCGTCGTGTCGGTTACCTCCATCGGCAGGCGGGCGCTGAATACACCCGTCCTCAGCGGATGGATATCATCCTCTTCCGGCAGACGAAGCATCATCGTCTTGGAGTGTTCCACCTCAGAGAGTCGCACCTGGCGGTCGTCAGCGATGTTGGCAACCGCCAAGTGCATATAGTTCTCTTTCGGTAATCGAATCGTATAACTGGTCCGGTTGTCATTGATTACCTCCTGTATCTGATGACGAAGCACGTCCGATTCGTCGGCGAAGAAACGCAAATCCACATCTTTCGCCTTATCGGTGAAGATAGGACTTAACCAGCGTTCCAACGCCTTACGAACCGGCCCTTCCGTCTCGGTCATCAACTCGGTCTCCAACTGCGTACTTAATTCCGTATTCAGTTGAACCTGATAGAAGATAACCATTTCTTCGTCGCATACGCTCAAATCATCATCGATAAGGCAGCATGCGCCGAATAACAGAGGCAGTAATATGACGAATAACCGTTTCAATTATATTAATCGAAGTTAATTTCGTAAGTAGTACCTGCTTTCCAGTACAGGTCAACTAACATACCGATTTCCAATTGCGGAGCGCGCAGGTCAGGAATGACATTGTATGCATTCTGCAGGTTCGGAATGGTGATGTTGGCGATGGTGGTATAGTCTTGTTTGAAGACTTTGTTCTCTGTACGGGTTGCACTTGCAGCAGGAAGTTTACCTACAAGGTAGAATCTGCCGCCAGCCGGTACGATACCGTCCTTGCCGTAGAAATCTACACCCGAAGTATTTACGAACTCAACCGCGATGACGATGTCTTGATTGGCAGCGGTCTCCAGAACCAACGTGGGGTTGGCTGCGGAATATGCACCATAAATAGCATTGATGTTAGAGGTCATCAAGGAGTCATAAATTACATACTCGTTAGATGTGCCAGGATAGGTAGCGGGAGTGAAGTCGAAACCTACGTTCTTCTGACCGCCTACCAATACCGCCTTCATCGCGTAACCGCCTGCAGGGTTAGCAACCTTATTGGCAGTAGTAACAGGGTTGTTGTCAACCAATGCGTTATCTGTTCCGCCAATCTTAACACTTACGTCAAAGCGAGCTACAGCATACTGAATCGTATCAACGAGAGCGATAGAACGGGTGGTGCTGTTTACAGAATACTTGTTGTCATATTGAGCCAAGATGTCTGCCCAACTTGCACCGTCTGCGTAGTGTTCTGCTTCCTTGGTGGTCGAAGTCTTGATAGTAGAGTTCGCGAAATACCAGAGCGAAGCCGGATATACATAGCGATCCAACTGGTTCGGAGCCAATACGTTGCTCTGGCCGTATGAAGAAGCACTGTTGCCGACAAACTGGTGGTTCGTGTTATCCCATGCTACTGCTACTGCCCCGACAGGAAGACCGTGCTTCTGCGGGTAGTTCTGCAATGAGGAAACAAGCGTAACATTACCGGAACCGTCAACGCTTGCGTAAGTGCTGTTCGAAATGGCTTCTTTGATGTTGTTAGCCAGCGTATCCGTTACGGCATTCAGCATAAGAGTCTTGTACAAATCGGTCATCATGCGTTGGATACCGAATGAGCTGAGAACCTTGAGTGATTTGTAGGTGTCGAACAACTCGGTGTAACCTTCGTTGAGAGCAGTGGTGTATTCATACCATTTTGTCTTAGAAGCATAATCTGCTGCATCCGATTCCTTGTTCTCTGCATTAGCTACTAAATTCAGATAAGCAATCAGATTGGTATATGCAGCATCGCTAGTCGTTGCGCCTGCAATATTGGTAAGAATCGGTTGCAGAGAGAACGAATAAGCAGCAGGTTCACTACTGGTAATATCAGAGTTTAACCGACCTCTTACAAAATTGTTAGCATCGTTGTTACCGGACTCACCGTAGAATAAGAAAGCGGAGGTACCGTTCGGAACTTGTGCGTTCGTGAACAATTTGGTACGGCCTTTGCCGTCTTGATTGCTGTGCGTGTCAGTCTCATCAATACCAACAGGCACTACGCCTAAGTTGATGTTGGCGCCGAGACGCTTCGAAGCAGTGCTAACGGGTTCTCTTTTTGCAAACGGAATAAGAACGATGTTCGTCATACCGTGGTTGGCAGCAAACTCATCATACACATCACCGGTTGCTCCGGTTTGTGCCGTAATACCGGGCATGTGACGAACGGCACCGTTGCCACCTAATTGTGCCGGCAGAGAGATAGCGATGTCCGTCGTTACTGTCGGAACTTTCGCCGGGTCATTTTTGTCGTTATTACATCCCGTAAAAACGACTGCGCTTGTGAGTAAGGTAGCACAAGCCAAAAATGTCAGTTTTCTCATAATTGTAACATTTTTTTTGGTTAATAAATAGGGTTAATTGTTTTGTTTGTTGTTAAAAGGGTTAATAATGTTAACTAAAGATATTATTCATCATTAGGTTCGCAATACACGGTTATACAACCGAGATTACGTAATATCTGTTTCAATTCGTCGCGCATATAGCGGTATGTCGCACCGCGGTGCAGTTTCTTGATTTCCCGCTCGCGGATATCCGGATCCGGTTCGGTGTCTATGATTTCCAATACCTCGTCCCGTCCTTCGAACTCTACTTTCGACAGATGGTAACGCAATTCTGCCCAACTCTCGCCGCCGTTGCATACCGCAAAGACGCTGTCCGGCAGATTATACGCATTCTGGATATAGTTCTTGATAGTGGTCGCACGGCCTTCCGCCAGTTTCCAGTTCGTCGATTGCTTGCCGTCAAACGATGCATAACCGACTATTTGGATGTGCGTGATACGCAATGTGCTGTCTGCTACAGCATCGCCGATGATATACATGATACTGTCCATCAGCAGGTCGTTGCGCAGATACGAGCGGTCCATCTTCGTTACGTTCACATCAAAGAACATAAATACATTCCTCGAATCGGCACTCAGCGCCGTGTTGATGTCGTACGGCTCGTATTCTTCTTCGCTACGTAACAGGCGGCTGCGCAGACGGTTCATCTTATCCACCTTCGGCTCGAACGAAGGTACAAACGCCACTACCGGCTTCACGTCAAATCCCGTTACGGCACCGAAGAGACGTCTGGTGTCCAGACTCTCGTTCTCCTGACGCGCTGCGGCAAGGCGCTCGTTCGCCAACCGCTCTGCCTTGTCTTCCATCAACTCGCAGTCGCAGCGACGGGCCAGCGATTCTTTGTCGCCGCCAAACGGTACGACTAAGTTAATGCCCGCTTTCGGCAGCACGAACCAGTGGTCGTCATGCGCTTTCTTCGTGCCGCAGTGCTTGCATTCGAACTGGTCAAACCATGTGTAGCCGAAATCGACTCCGGCCTCAAACTCTATACTGAAATGCGGGGAGATGGCGAAATGCCAACCTAAACTCTCTCCGATCATGACAGCGTCACCTTGATAACGGCTATCCTGTAGTTTCTTGTAAATCCAACCGATGGGGTATCCGCCGCCCGCAACGTTATAATGGGAATAACCCGCATTAAACGATATAAAGCCGCGGTCGAATACTTTGCAGAACCAGTAACGCGGAGCTACCCATACTGCTACATGGCGCCATTTCGGGAATTTGGTGTCATCCAGCGGGAACGGATTGAAACCAGCACCGATCTCCATGGACCAGCGCTCCGTCAAACGGAACTCCAACTCCAGGTTCGGCGTCAGGATGGCGTCGTACACCAGGTTGTTCTTCAGCGCCACGATCTCCACTTTCTGGCTTCGAAGCGAATCAGCAATGGCTAATTGCTCCTCCGATTTCTCCTCTGCGCATAGTGCGCGCGTAGAAAAAAAGAACACAAGCACACATATAGCAAGAAGCGCCCGCGACAATTCAATGAAGCGACTTAGTGTGTTTGTGCAAGGAAATAGCGTTGCCCTAATGTGTCTTTTTGTGCCGTAACTCACTGATAATATGTGTTTTACCCCCCCCTGTTTTTTCCCCTTATGTTCGCAACATTTCCATTGGATTTCTCTGGAGAGGGCGAAAAACGTTGCAAAGGTATAAAAAAATATTCAAATAAACAAATTTTTTTTAAGAAAAATGTTATTTTTTTTCATTTTTGCAATATCAAGTTTATATTTTTAGCAAACAAAATACTGCATTTGTAAAACGTATAGTGAACGTATGTTTAACCTATGTTTAACCTATGTTTATCGTATGGTTACCCTATGTTTTACCTTATCCCGATTTAATTTATTATTTAAAACGGGTGCAAAAGTATTGATTTTTTTTGAAAAATGCAATACACGCGCGTACATATTGACGCAAAGTTGACGAAAAAAGGCGTTTTTTTACGCAGAGAGAATTTTTTTACTCCATTCCCGGGGAGTCATTCCTGTCGTAGAAGTAAAGATGCGGATGAAATATGTCGGGGATGAAAAACCGGACTGGGCCGATATATCCGCCATCTTCATGGTGGGGTTTTCGCGCATCAGACGCTGCGCCTCTTCTACGCGGTAGCGGTTGACGAACTGATAGAAAGTGCAGTCGTATTCGCTATGGATGAGTTGGGACAGATAGGTGCGGTTGAGCGGCAACACATTGCGTAAGTCTATCAGTCGCAGTTCCGGATTGAGATACGGCTTCTCGTTTGCCATCCATTCCTCTAATTTCGCCCTGTATTCCGCATTCTCCGGTAGTGCTTCTTCCGGCTCTTGAGTGACGAACTCCGGGTCGCTACGGAAAAGAATCTGGTCGAGACTATAGGCGAACATAAAGAAAAGAAGCGAGTTTTGGGTGAATGTGCGTGCCGGGTTTTTTGCCACGCAAATATACAGATACGACGCACCCATGACAAAAAGCATAATCAGATAGCGTACAATCCACTGCGCGTCGATTTTTTCCATGGAAGAGTAGTTGTCTTCGCACCATATACGGTACGAGCGTATATACGTAATCAACAGAATAAAAAGCACGATCGGGTACATCATAATCAGCAAACGCAAGTCTGCCGGCACTACATAATCCAGAGCCACTAACGCGACCATCGGAAGTAACTGCAGTATCGCGCGTTTGAAATTCAGCCAGCCCGGACGAAGCACTTCCGTCGGATACACCATAAGCAGCCACGCAAGCAAATTCGCGGCCAACATCTCATAAGCAGTCATCATTTCCGAGCCGAGGAACAGTACCGGAACATTCAGCACATAGTTTTGACCAATAAAGAAACCGTCCGCCATACCCCATAGCAATAATGCGTATCCGAAAGCCTTGCGGGTACGCAGACCGTCCGAATGACGGAAGAGCAGCCAGGCTCCAAGCAGACAAAGAGAGGTGTTGGCGCTATGCTGAATGGGAAGAATGATTTCTTCGTAAAACGATACCGGAATATAATACGACAAACGGTGACATACGGTTACGCCCGTCATCAGAATAACAAAAAAGAATATCTCTGACTGATAATTCTGCCAGATTTCACGGAAAGAGATGTCTGTCTTGTTGTCTTTCATAGGCTCGTTTGTCTTGAAAAATCAAAGAAACGTCCCTTGGACGTTCCTTGTAGCGGGACCCGGGATTGAACCGGGGACCTCATGATTATGAATCATGCGCTCTAACCAGCTGAGCTATCCCGCCAACACTTCGTTTTGAACGAAAGCGGCTGCAAAAGTACTGCTTTTTTTTGATATATGCAAATTTTTTGTCAAAAATATTTATTTTTTGTTCATTTTTCCCTCCACCATTAACCATTCACCATTCACCAATTACCAATCACCAATTACCAATTACCTATCCCACATTAAACTGCGAACCGCCGATAAATTCCCGCAAAATAGAGGTCCTGGGAATGAACGATGCCTCCAGTCCTTCGAAAAAACTGAGGTAGTATAGCAGTTTGGCGGCTATTTTATATTCCTCTGCAACGGCAGGAACGGTCTGCAAAGCTTTCTCTACGGTATAGCGGATAGCCGGCAGTTCGTATGTCATCGAGGTGTCGAACTCCGCATCTGCTTTACTCCGGAATGGTTCGATCCATTTCTCTTCCCCTTCCCGTACGGCCGGCCAAAGGGCGATAGTCGTCTGTGGCGATTTACCCCGCGTGCGCAAGTCACGGCTCATACGGCGCAGCAGACGGTGTACATAAGTCGGAATCCATGTCTCGCCGTCCAAAGACACCGGACTCATCGGAGCGGCGTATATCTTATATTTGCATGTCGGGTCGATATGTTCGGTTAGAATCGGGTTGAGGGCATGAATGCCTTCTAATACCATAATCGTATCCTCCTCCAATCGCAAGGTATCCCCTAAGTACTCCTGCTTCTCGTCCGCAAAATTGAAGGTGGGCAGTGCAATCTCCTTGCCGGCAATGAGAGCTTTGAGGTCTTCTTCTAATAGCTTGAGATCAATCGCATACACCGACTCATAGTCTTTCTTCCCGTTCTCATCCAGCGGCGTGAGCGTGCCGTTCAGATACCAGTTGTCCAAGGACAGAGCTACCGGCTGTTTGCCTTGCGCCAGCAGCTCCAGACATAATTTATGACTCGTGCTGGTCTTGCCGCTCGATGACGGACCGGCTAACAGCACAACGCGCACCCCGGCTCGCGAACATATATCTTGCGCGATGCGCGTGAGTTGCGCGGCATGGTAGTTCTCGCCCTCGCTCACCAGTTCGGCGGCATGACCGGACTCAATCATCTCATTGATATACGCCACACGGCGTTTGTATTCTTCTATCATAGACGTTAGTATTCAGATTTCAGGTTATACCGGATCTACATCCGCAATGATCTTTACGTTTTTATTCGGTTTCATCGAGTATATATATGCAATCGCTTCGTTTATTCTTCGCTTCGCCTCCGCCATATTCGCTCCGGCTTCGATACGGAGGGTCAGTTCCCGAATCGTATAAGCCTGTATCCGCTCCACGGAAGGAATAATCACCCCGGAGATGCGCGGGCCGAAGATACGCGCTAAGTAGGACTGCAGTTCTGTGGCTACGCGATGTACCCGTACGCCGTTATGGTCGCGCAGTTGTAACCGGATCACCCGATAAAATGGGGGATAGTTGAATAGTTTCCGCTCGGCTATCTGGTGGTCGTACAATGCCTTGTAGTCATGTTTCTGAACCATGGCGAGCACCGCATTGGAGGGATCAAACGTCTGAATCCATACTTCTCCTTTCGTCCCTTTTCGTCCGGCCCGTCCTGCTACCTGTTCCAGCATCTGGTACGCCCGCTCGTAGGCGCGGAAATCCGGTTGGTTGAATAGCGGGTCGGCGTTCAGTACCGCAACCAGACGCACGTCATCGAAATGCAGGCCTTTGGTCACCATCTGCGTCCCGACCAGAATATCGCATTCGTGGCGGGCAAAACTGTTGATGATATCCTGATAGGCAGATTTATTGCGCGTCGTATCCAGATCCATACGAAGCACGCGTGCGTCCGGGAAGAGTTGCTGTATCTCGTCTTCTATCCGTTCCGTACCGAATCCGATACTCTTCAGTTCCCCGCCGCATTGCGGACAGACGGGCGGAACAGGAGTGTGATAGCCGCAGTAATGGCAGCGCAACTCATGCGCACGCATATGCAATGTCATGGGTATGTCGCATTGCACGCACCGCGGCGGTTGACCGCATTGCACGCATTGGACCTGCGGTGCGTAGCCGCGGCGGTTCTGGAATAGTATCACCTGTTTGTGCGCTGCCAGACATTCTCGGATACGCGCCACCAGCGGGTCGCTGAAATGACCCGTCATCTCCTTGCGCTCATACTGCCGCCGCAGGTCAATAAGCTGGATGGCAGGTAACTCTACACCTCCGAACCGCTCTGTGAGGGACACCAATCCGTACACGCCTTTCTGCGCCAGATAATACGATTCGATCGAAGGAGTTGCCGTTCCCAACAGCACTTTCGCCTGGTGCGCTTGGGCGAGCACTATCGCTGCGGCGCGGGCATGATAACGCGGGGCCGGTTCGGCTTGTTTGTAACTCGGCTCATGCTCTTCGTCTACAATCACCAGTCCTATATCCGGGAGGGGAAGGAAAATGGCGCTACGGGCACCGATGACTACGTAATGATTGGTGATTGCTGATTGGTGATTGGAGATTTTCTGGTAGCATTCCTCGCGCTCGGCATCAGTCAGCCGGCTGTGATACACAATCAGCCTGTCCCCGAAGATAAGTTGCAGGCGCGTGGTGAGCTGGGTGGTCAGGGCAATCTCCGGCACGAGATAAAGCACGTTCTTTCCCGACTCCAACTGCGATTGAATCAGATGAATATAGAGGTCTGTCTTGCCGCTGGAGGTGACTCCGTGCAGCAGGACGATATCCTTGCCGTTTTGCCAGAAATGTTTGATTTCATCGGCACTTTTTGCTTGTGCGGGCGATAGTGCGTGCATGGGCTCGATGGGGCCCGTGTAAGATGCAATATGCGCGCGGCGGCGTTTGGGGGGATTAAGCAGCCGCTGGTCCAATCCGCTCGGTAACGCAGCTGCCATCACTTCGCCCGGTGAGCACATGTAATACGCACTCATCCATTGCCATAATGCCAACTGCTCCGCAGAAACGGCAGGGGCCGTCTCGCTGATCTGCGTGACGGGTTTGATCTTGGCGGCAAACGACGCATCTACCGCCTCCGTATGCTCGCGCAACACGATACCCCGCATCTGTTTGGCCATCAGCGGCACAATAACACGTGTTCCCGGTGACGGCATAGACAAACCATCCGGGACGCTATACACATAACAATCTCGGATGGCAAGGGGCAATATGATATCTACGTACCGGATGATTTATAATTTATGATTTATGATTGTTCGGCGGCTATGGCTTTGTTGTAGCAAGCACGGCAGAGAGGTTCATAACTGTCAGTTTCACCGAGTAAAACGCGTTTGTCGGAAGCTACAAGACGATGGCTCACATACGCGAGGTCACCGCAGTGGACGCAAATGGCGTGGGTCTTGTATACATCTTCGGCAATCGCCATCAGAGCGGGCATCGGACCGAAAGGCACACCTTTGAAATCCATATCCAGACCGGCACAGATGACGCGGATACCCCGTTCCGCCAGTTGTTTGCATACATCTACTATACCCATATCGAAGAATTGCGCCTCGTCAATGCCTACCACGTCGATGTCATCCACCATCAGCAGAATGTTCTGACTGCTGTCCACCGGCGTGGACTGGATGACATTGCGGTCATGACTCACCACATCTTCGTCGCTGTAACGCACATCGATGGCGGGTTTGTAAATCTCCACGCGCTGCTTGGCGAACTTGGCGCGTTTCATACGGCGGATCAACTCCTCGGTCTTGCCCGAGAACATAGAGCCGCATACTACTTCAATCGATCCCCGGCGTTGTACCGGGCCTTGGGTGTCTCGTTCAGAAAACATATCTATACTATTTCAATTCAACCTTATATCTTGCGCATTCATCTGCAGTGTTGTCCGTCCGCGGTAGGTGTTCTCCTCTAAATAGAAGCACACATCGACGCTCTTGCCGTTCTGCAAATGCGCGGCTTTGTCGCCTTGGCCGAAAGCAATACCGTCCATTGCCACCACCCGGTCCGTCAGATCCAGATGCAGATGGCGTCCGTCGCTCACAGCGCGTGTGTTGCGGTTGTTAATCAAGTGACGGCACAGGAACAACGGTCGTTCGTTCCCCGGACCGAAAGGCTCCAGACACTGTAATATCTTGTACATCTTCCAATTCATGTCACTCAGTTCCACTTCGGCTTCTATGTCGAGTGTCGGCACTTGTTGCTCGGGAGTGATATGGGCTGCTACGTACGTTTCAAAACGCCGTTGGAACTCCGGCAGGTCTCTGAGATGCATGCTCAGACCGGCTGCGAACTTATGCCCTCCGAAATTGGTTAGCAGATCGCGGCAGGAGTCGATAGCCGAGTATATATCGAAATCGCTTACGGAACGGGCACTGCCGCTGATGATATCATCTTCTCCGGCGGTGAGTACAATAGTCGGGCGATAATAAGTCTCCGTCAACCGGCTGGCTGCTATTCCTACGACCCCTTTGTGCCACTCCGGCGAATAGACCACAGTCGTATGTTTGGCCGAATTCATGGGATCTTTTTGCAGTTGTTCGAGCGCCTCATCCGTAGTCTTGATGTCAAAATCCCGACGGTCCTGGTTATACGAATCGATATCTTGTGCGAACTGCAAAGCGGCTTCCGCATCATCGGTTATCAGCAATCGGACGGCTTCCGAACCGCTCTTGATACGTCCGGCGGCATTGATGCGCGGACCGAACTTATAGACCAGATCACTGATAGTGATGGTTTTGCCTTCTATACCCGCCACCTGCATGATGGCCTGCAGTCCTACGGACGGGGAGGCGTTGAGAGCCCGCAGACCATAGAATGCGAGTATCCGGTTCTCTCCTGTCACGGGGACTATATCGCTGGCGATGGACATGGCGAGAAGCGGCAGTAAACGATAGACCTCCTGAGGGTCGATACCACGCCGCTGGGCATAGGCCTGAACTAACTTGAATCCCACGCCGCAACCGCTCAATTCCTTGAAAGGATACAGGCAGTCCTTGCGTTTCATATTCAGCACTGCTACCGCCTTCGGCGTGATGTCTCCGGGCGTGTGGTGGTCGCATATGATGAAATCGACACCTATACTGTTGGCGTACTCCATCTTATCCACGGCTTTGATGCCGCAATCAAGGGCGATGACGAGGCTGCAGCCTTTCTCTTTCGCCGTATCGATGCCTTTGGTGGAGATACCGTAACCTTCGGTGTAACGGTCGGGGATATAATAGATGAGATTATCCGTCTGCGTTTTCAGAAACGAATACATCAGTGCCACGGCAGTCGTGCCGTCCACGTCGTAGTCGCCATAGACCATGATACGCTCGTGGTCATCGATAGCGCGGCACAGACGGTCCACTGCGGCTCCCATGTCCCGCATCAGGAAGGGGTCATGCAGACTGTCTAAAGAGGGGCGTATATACGCGCGTGCTTCTGCCGCCGTGCGTATGCCGCGACGTGCTAACAGACGACTCGCTACCGGACTGATTTCCAGTTCGTCGCTCAGCATCCGGGCAGTCTCCTGCTCCTCTGCCGTCATGGTCAGTATGTTCCAGTTATTTTCCGTAACTCTTACCTTTTACCTCTTAACTCTTACCTCTTAACTCTTAACTTCAAACCCATCCGCTTCCCTCCATTGTGGCAGCACTTCGCGGAAATGGTGTAACCGCTCGATGGACAGGTCTACGATACGGGTGCCGGCCTCATAATCCGCGAACGGGGCCTGGTTCTGCAGCCATGTGTCGTATGCTGCCGAATGGCCGTTGTAGTCGAGCTGCAGTCCGTCCGTCCCCACCATGTTGACGCCTATCACGTAGCACTGGTTCTCCGCAGCGCGTGCCGGTAACAATGCATCCCAGTAATGGATGCGTATCGTCGGCCAGCAAGCTACGCATATCAGAATGTCGTACAGGTTCTCTTTGTCTTGCCGCAGCCATACCGGAAAACGTATGTCATAGCATACGGCGAGCCGTATCTTCACGCCCCGGTACTCCCATATCTCGCGTGTGTTGCCCGGACGGAAGAAATCCGCTTCTCCTCCGGTACGGTAGAGGTGGTGTTTGTCGTAGTGCAGAGGGGTGTCATGCGGACGGAAGAGAAACCCTCTGTTGCGCAGTCCGTCCGTCTCCCGGATAATCAGGCTGCCGCATATGGCTATCTCCGTCTGATCCGCCATGTGCTGCAGCGCCTGACAGGTAGGGCCGCCCCATGGTTCGGCCAGGTCCGGACGGTCGGTACAGAAACCGGTGCTGAACATCTCCGGCACTACGGCGATATCTGCCTGACCAGCGATAGCGCGCAGACGCTCATCCAGCAAGCCTATGTTCACCTGCGGATTCGCCCACTCGATAGGATATTGGAGAAGTGCAACTTTCACCCCGTAACCTGTAACCCGTAACCCTTATTTCTTCCCCTTCTTTTCTCCGCCACCGGCAATCTGTTCGCGCATGGTGGTGTCGGCCTGGATATTCTGCATGCGGTAGTAATCCATGATGCCGAGGTTGCCGTTTCGGAAGGCTTCTGCCATCGCTTGCGGAACGAGTGCTTCGGCTTCAATCACTTTGGCGCGTGCTTCCTGTGCTTTCGCTTTCATCTCCTGTTCACTCGCGATAGCCATAGCGCGGCGCTCCTCTGCTTTCGCCTGGGCGATGTTCTTGTCCGCTTCAGCCTGATCCATCTGCAACTGCGCACCGATATTCTTACCCACGTCAATATCAGCGATATCGATGGATAAAATCTCGAAAGCTGTACCGTCATCCAGGCCTTTGGAGAGCACTAATTTGCTGATGGAATCGGGGTTTTCGAGCACTTGCTTGTGGCTCTCGGCACTACCGATTGAACTGACGATACCTTCGCCTACGCGGGCGAGAATCGTATCTTCACCTGCTCCTCCGACGAGTTGGCGTATGTTCGCGCGCACCGTCACACGGGCTTTGGCAATGAGCTGGATACCGTCTTTGGCTACGGCGGCTACCGGCGGGGTATCAATCACGCGCGGGTTAACGCTCATCTGGACGGCTTCGAATACGTCACGGCCGGCAAGGTCAATGGCGGTAGCCATCTGGAAACTCAAATCGATACCGGCTTTGCTGGCGCTCACCAGAGCGTGTACTACGCGCTCGATATGACCGCCGGCGAGATAGTGCGCCTCCAGCCCGTCGCGTTTAACCTCCATCAGACCCGCCTTGTGCGCCTCAATCATGCAGTTCACAATCTTGGTGGGCGGCACCTTACGGATGCGCATCAGGAAAAGCTGTACCAAACTGATATGTACACCGCTTACCGCTGCGTTAATCCACAGCATGAAGGGTACATAATAAAAGAAAATAATCAATCCGATCGCTACAAGCGTGATGATGATAATCGTTAATACGTCCATATTATTGGGAATTTTTAATTTTTAATTCTTAATTCTTATTTCCCTCCTCTTTCGACTCTTGACTTTCGCCTTTTAACTTGTTATTGGCCAATTCGACATGGCTGTCAATCTTGGAGTCCAGCGCCATCTTGTCAAGCGCATTGCTGCGGAGGAAACCCCAGATGGCAAGACCGGAGAGAACCAGACATGCCGCCAGAGTGATAAAGCCCGCTATGTGACTGATCCAGAGCCATGCCAATACGACGGCTGCGATGAGGCAACCGAAACCCGAAATGCCCGCTACGCCGAATCCCGGCAACAGGAACATCTCCATTAATAATAACGCGACGCCCGCGAGCACTAATAATACAACTAAAATAATATTCATGCAAGTGTTTCTGTAAAAATTTATCAACTATTTTTTTCAAATCGGCTGCAAAGATACTAAATATCTTTGATATATGCAAGCAAAAAAAAAAAATTTGCACAAATAAATTAAATATACTACTTTTGCGCCGATTTTTTTGAGGGTACACCTTATTTATATAAAATATGAGTAAAAATTTGGTTATAGTGGAGTCGCCTCACAAGGCGGAAACGATAGGTAAGTTTCTCGGAAAAGACTATCAGGTGCTGAGCAGCCAGGGCCATGTCCGTGATATCGAACCGGTCGGCAAGAACTCTTTGGGTATTGATTTTGAGCACGGCTATGAACCCCATTACGCCATCGATACGCATAAGGAACATCTGATTGAGCAGTTGCAGCGAGAAGCGAAGAAGGCGGATACGGTATGGCTTGCTTCCGATGAGGACCGGGAAGGAGAAGCGATTGCATGGCATCTCAAAGAGGTACTCAATCTTAAGGATAAAGACACCAAGCGTATTGTCTTCCATGAGATAACCAAACCGGCTATTCTCGAGGCGATAGAGCATCCGCGGGATATCGATTATAATTTGGTGAACGCCCAGCAGGCACGCCGCGTGCTTGACCGTATAGTGGGTTTTGAACTCTCGCCGATACTGTGGAAGAAAGTGACGACAGGACTCTCTGCCGGTCGCGTGCAGTCCGTAGCCGTACGGCTGATTGTGGAGAAAGAGCGGGAGATAGAGTCTTTCCGTGCATCTTCCTCCTATCGCGTTTGTGCCGATTTCATCGGAGTTAATCCCGGCGATGCGTCCGTTCTCAAATGTGAGTTGAACCATCGTTTCTCGCATAAGAAAGATGCGATTGAGTTCCTGGAGAGCCTCAATACCGCGATGTTCATCGTACGCGACGTGCAGCGCAAACCGGTGACGCATATGCCGGCGCCGCCGTTCACTACCTCCACGCTGCAGCAGGAAGCGGCACGCAAACTTAAGTTTACCGTCTCCAAGACCATGCGTCTGGCGCAGTCGCTATACGAAAGCGGAAAAATAACCTATATGCGTACCGATTCCGTCAACCTCTCCACACTGGCCTTGGGAACATCGAAGGATGTCATCACCGAGCAGTTCGGTCCGCAATATGTACACACCCGTCAGTACCGTACCAAATCGAAAGGGGCGCAGGAAGCGCACGAGGCTATCCGCCCGACCTATATGAGTACGCTTACCGCCGGTACCACCAAGGATGAGCAGCGGCTCTATGAACTGATATGGAAGCGCACTATAGCTTCCCAGATGGCGGAGGCGCAGAGCGAAAAGACGACCATCGAAGTGTCAGTACACGGATCCAAATATGCGTTTGTGGCGACAGGTGAAGTTGTCACGTTTGACGGTTTTACCCGCGTCTATGTCCAATCGACAGACGAAGAATCCGAAGAGCGTCGTATCTTACCCGCTATGGCGCAACGCGAGCGACTCAAGTTGGTGGGGGCTGAGGCTGTGCAGACCTATGCCAAACCGCCTTTCCGCTATAATGACGCTACGCTCGTCAAACGTATGGAAGAACTCGGTATCGGCCGTCCTTCTACCTACGCTACAATCATTGATACTATCCAGCACGTCAAGTACGTGGAGAAAGGTTCCGTGCCGGGTGTCAAGCGCGATGTAGCTATCCTTACACTCAAGAACGGGATGGTAGTTGAGAAGCAGAAAAGCGAGTTATACGGAGCAGAGAACCAGCGTTTTATGCCGACCGATCTCGGACGTATCACCAATGATTTTCTGGTGGAGAACTTCCCCGCCATCCTCAGCTATGACTTTACGGCACACGAGGAAGAGCAGTTCGACCGCATTGCCGTCGGACGTGCCGACTGGGTGAAGACTGTGGATGCGTTCTATCAGACTTTCAAACCATTACTTTCCTCGATTCCATCGGGTAAAGTAGAAGGCCGGTTGCTTGGAGAAGACCCTGTAACGGGTATGCCCGTTGTTGCTAAGATAAGCAAGATAGGTCCGTGCGTACAGATGGGTGACGCGGCGAGCGAGAAACCGCGTTTTGTGAGCCTGAAGAAAGGACAGTCTATCTTCTCCATCACCCTCAATGAGGCACTCGAACTCTTCCGTAATGCGTTACCGATATCTCTCGGTGAATTCGAGGGGAAAGAGGTGTCCATAGGAGAAGGCAAGTTCGGTCCGTACGTGCGGTACGACAAGTCGTTTATCAGTATCCCCCGTGGCAAAGATCCGCTGAGTCTTTCCTTGGATGAAGCGATTGAGTTGATACAGGAGAAACGCGCCACCAAT